>ERZ795047.833-NODE-833-length-35638-cov-5.364528_pt1 | contig 35638 bp, 27 predicted proteins | sample MGYA00375131_ERZ795047 | MGnify/ENA primary metagenome ERZ795047 (study PRJEB30176, sample SAMN05720228) | activated sludge metagenome | isolation source: Anaerobic digester | place: Japan | collected 2015-05-20 ...
ATAATCCATACACCAACTATTCTGAGGTTTACACAAATTTTTCAGCACTCTCTAAATGAACTGGACTTTCTGAAAAATATGGTTTGCACGTAGGCTACATTGTTTCTTTCAAGTAGTCAAAGTACACAGCATTAATTAATGCCCGTTCTCCTTTATTTTTAATAACTCCTTTTATTAACCTCCAGTTTAATGACAACAGAGAATTGTCTCTGTTCATACCTGATAAGGATTATTTACGGAATTGAGAAAAATTGGAGAGTGATGTGACGGATTTGAGCTTCACGAGGCTAATTCAATAATTCACCTGCGAGGTGAAACAATGATAAAAGCAGATTCATTAAGTTACCTCCGGGGTAAAACAAGGATCAAAGGAAAAATCCTTAATTCTCCTATGGGATGAATTCTCAACCGATTCTTTATCTTCCATTTCAAAACTAAATACCCGATAATCCTATCCAATTAAAGAATATTGGTTCTCTTTTCAATTGTATCTCAACCACACAAAATCGTATACTTCACCGTATGGATTTCTTTGAGGTCGAATGGACACCCGAAAAAATCGCACGCTTCTGGAGTGCTTATGAAGAAACACCTGGAATGCAAAACTGGCATTTCAGCAAACAACGTGGAGCAGCACTTCTTTCCTGGACTTCAAAAAAAGCTTCCATCTGTGCTCCTGTTCTCGACCTGGGCTGTGGATCTGGTCACCTCACTTCTTTATTGCTGGCTCGTGGGATTCAAACTTACGGGGCTGATGTATCAGATAATGCCGAAAAGATAGTTACTGGGCGATTCAAAGGTGATTACAACTTCCTGGGCTTCAAACAAATCGAAGCTGGAAAATCTTTACCTTTTGAAAACAATTCCATAAAGACAATATTTCTCCTCGAAACAGTTGAACATCTGCTTCAGCCAGTTCTCGATAACCTGCTTCTTGAGTGCAGGCGCATTCTGGCCTCAGGCGGACACATCATTGTCACGACCCCAAACCAGGAAAATCTTAAGGATTCATTTGTCTTCTGCAGAAACTGCGGTGCTCAATTTCATTCTTTCCAGCATGTCCGTTCTTTGAACAGCAGCTCCCTTTGGGATTTCCTTGAAAAGGCAGGATTTAAAAAAGTGATTTGCCGTTCTGCTGTACTGTTTCCAGACTGGAGCGTATGGCTGGTAGCACAAAAATGCAGAAGAGTATCCTGGATTCCCTGCCCGGAATGTGGTTACCATGTTCCAAACACCTCGATATCCTCTGGAAACAGAATCAGATCAATAATAAGAGAACTTTACCATCTGGTATGCATCGCCAGCACCTGATCTTTCAGTTCCGGATTCACCTGCGAGGTGAAGCAGTGATCAAAGGCAATGTCATTAATTCATCTCTGAGGTAACCCGGAAATCCTGTCCAAAAAAATCATAATAAAAGTAAATTATTGTTCTATGTGAGATGTTTTTTAGATGTTCCAGTCACAAAAAAGACTCTCGATGACAAAAGTCCCAAACCAACGAACCGCCGCGATGCGAGTTCCCTGGTTCTGAATCCTTATTTCATCTCCAGGGTGAAAAAGTGACTTTACCGAAAACCGGTACTCACCAAAAGCTAATAATTCACCCCAGAGATGAATTAGGAATATTTAAACCCACATCCCAAGACAGCCTCTCTTTCCCGCCATCTCCACATTATTCGCGATCGATATCGATAGGTTATGCCCTTGATTGTTTCTGTATGTGAGCAGTTCTCTGTATTTGATCCATCTTTCCAAAGGTTGCAATTTTCATCTCCGGTTGAAAAGATGATTTAAAGCAATCGAAAAAGTCCTTAACTCATCTCCGGGGTAAATTTCCCGCAATACCACCACCCCTCAAACCGAAATAATTTTCCATACAAAAGCATTCAGGGCAAATTCTATTGCTTTGAGTTACCGTGTAATTTATTTTTCAAAACTGTTTTGCCCCTTTGGATAACGGGCTAGTAACTCAGTGGTAGAGTATCGCCCTTTTAAGGCGAGAGTCGAAGGTTCGAATCCTTCCTAGCTCATTTTCCCTTGCCTGCCGAATCCCCGCTTTTGAATACTGAGAGATAAATGAAAATAGAACCTTTTCAGAATCTATGGGCATCCTATTCATTTCCCGGCATTTCTCAATGGCTCAGGGAAAAACCCCGTAATGCACTCTTCTCCGGGCTAAACGGTTCCAGCGATGCTTTCCTGGTAAGCGATCTCCTGGTCCGTTCCCAGCGTCCATTGCTGGTACTTGTTGACAGCAGCAAAAAAGCGGAAACTTTTACCGACGAATGCAAATCCTTCCTCGGAGATGATTCTGTCGCCCTGTTTCCTTCCAGGGATGCCGTACCATACAACATGAAATCACCTTTCGGCCCTACTGTTGAGGCGCGGTTCGGTGTTCTTTCCAGTCTGCTGGATGGTGCAAGGAAAGTGTATGTTGCTCCATATACCACCCTGATGCAGAAGATACTGCCAAGAAAAAACCTGTTCAACAAAATCATCCGCCTGCAGGTTGGAGATGAGATCTCTATTTCCACTCTTTCCGAATGGTTGGTTGACAATGGATTCCATCGGGAAAATCAGGTTGCTGATATAGGAACTTTCAGTATCCGGGGTGGCATTGTTGATATCTATCCTCTGCTTGGTGAAAACCCGATCAGAATCGAGTTCTGGGGAGATACGATCGAAACTATCAGGGAGTTCAACGTTTTTACCCAGAAATCTGTAGAATCAAAAAAAACTGTTCAGATATTTCCCATGAAGGAGTTTTGTTTCAGTAACTCTCAGATAGAGGCCGCTCTGGAAAAAATGGCAGAGTACTGCAGGGTGTCTGGCAATGATTCCATGGTAGTTCACAAGCTTGAACATCAGTGGAAAAGTGTGGGGGATCTGGAGGGAATCGAATGGTTTTTACACTGGTTTGATCAGCCCTGCTCCTCGATTCTCGATTATTTATCAAACGATACCATTATTGTCTGGGATGACATGGTTCCTGTAGAGCGGCGTCTCGATGAATCACGTCAGAATTATGCCAGACACCTGGAGAGAGTCCCGGAAATCTTTTTACCTTTTATCTCCTCTCCGGATAACCTTCTTCACAAGGATAATTCAATTACAGATGATCTGAATTGTTTTGATAATATCTTTGTGGAAACACTTGATACTCCGGCAGATACCGTGAAATTCAAAGTTTCTGTCGGTGAACAGCCTCAGCTTCCAAAGGAGATCGATTCCCTTGCCACTGATTTGAGGGCATACGATGAAAAGGGATTCCGTTGTATTCTGATCTGCCCGAATCTGGGTCATGCAGAAAGAATGCAGGAGTTGATTTCTGACTCTTGTCCCTTTGTTGAGTTTTCTACCGGATTTCTCCTCAGAGGGTTTATTGATTTCCAGAACAAGTTTCTCCTTTATTCCGAGGCACAGATCTTCAACCGCGCGGTTAGGCCGGTTCACATTAAAAAACAGAAAGCCGGCATCCCTCTCGTCGGATTCGACTCTCTTTCTCCTCAGGACTATGTTGTTCATGAAGATCATGGAATAGCCAGATTTCTCGGAATCGAGCGCATTAAAACCGGTGAGAGCCAGAGTGATTGTATGGTTCTCATGTATGCGGATAATGCCAAAGTCTATGTACCGATTGAGGACTTCCATAAGGTTCAGAAATATGTCGGCAAAGACACGGTCGTTCCCTCACTATCAAAAATCGGAACCTCTGCCTGGGAACGGCTGAAGACCCGCACACGTGAATCTTTAAAGGAAATGGCTCAGGAGCTCATTGATCTCTACGCTAAGCGCCAGTTCCTTGAGGGAATAAAATTCCAGCCGGATAACCTCTGGCAGAAGGAGTTCGAGGATTCTTTCATTTACGAGGAAACTCCTGATCAGTTGCGGGCCATAAAGGAATCAAAAGAAGACATGGAATCTTCCAGACCAATGGACAGGCTTATCTGTGGTGATGTTGGGTTTGGAAAGACAGAAGTAGCCATGAGAGCGGCATTCAAGGCTGTGATGTCGGGATATCAGGTTGCGGTGCTTGCGCCTACCACTATTCTGGCAGCTCAGCATTACGCTACTTTCTGTGAACGGATGTCTAATTTTCCGGTCAAGATCGGAATGCTGAGCAGGTTTCTGAAACCCTCTGAACAGAAACCGATTCTGCAGAAAGTACGTGACGGTGGGATAGACATTGTTATAGGTACTCACAGGATTCTCTCTGAGGATGTTGCATTTAAAAATCTTGGTCTGCTTATTATCGATGAGGAACAGCGGTTTGGAGTAAAACACAAAGAGAAGCTGAAGCAGCTAAGATATAAAGTCGATGTTCTTTCAATGACTGCAACTCCCATCCCCAGGACCTTACACATGTCCCTGATCGGAGCCAGAGATCTTTCCATTATCAATACGCCTCCACGTAACCGCCTCCCGATAGAAACCAGGGTTGCTGAGTACCATGACGAGCTCGTCAAATCTGCAGTGGAAAACGAGCTTGAACGAGGTGGTCAGGTTTATTTTGTCAATAACAGGATAAAAAATCTCGATGCTCTGCAGGATAAAATAGAGGCTCTTGTCCCCAGGGCAAGGGTAATCTCGGCTCACGGCCAAATGGATGAAAAAGAGCTGGAGATGATCATGAAGGAATTCATCGCCGGGCGCTTTGATGTACTCCTGTCAACGGTTATAATCGAAAACGGACTCGACATTCCCAACGTTAATACAATAATCGTCAACCGGGCCGACACCCTGGGGCTCTCGCAGCTCTACCAGCTCAGGGGCAGGGTAGGGCGCTCTTCTGAACAAGCCTATGCTTATTTTCTCACTCCTCCCTTCAAACAGATCAGTGAAGACTCACTGAAAAGGCTGCGTGCTCTGGAGCAGTACACTGATCTAGGGTCCGGGTTTCAGATTGCCATGCGGGACCTCGAGATCAGGGGTGCGGGTAATATTCTGGGAACTCGTCAGCATGGATTTATCGCTGCTGTCGGATTTGAACTCTACTGCCGTCTTCTTCAGGATGCGGTAAAGGAGCTGAAGGGTGAAAAGCCGGAGGTTAAAGCTCAGGAAGTAAAAATTGAAATACCATTGGAAGCCTATATTCCAACGGAATATATCTCTGATGGGCCCACTAGAATTGCTGTTTACCAGGAACTCTCCTCTATCTCCTCTTTCCAGGAACTTGCAGAGGTGGAAAAGGGCATCTGTGACCGTTTTGGTGCTTTACCCGGAAGTGTGGATGCTTTGATGCTTCTGATGAAAATCAAACTTCAGGCGCGTCAGCTTGGTTTATCCAGGGTCGCAATCAACAAAAACAACGAACTTGTGCTGTCTTTTGAAGGTGATCAGGAACAGATCAGGGAGAATATCAAAAACATATTTCAATCCAGCGACAGGGAGTTCCAGGTTAAATATGATACCCCTATAAATCTGCATACCCGTCTCAATGCACTGCGAATATATGAACAGGCTATGGAGTCACTTGACATTCTCTGCCGTATTTCACAAAATGTCAGCAGAGAATTTCAGCCTCAGTAATAATTTCCTAAATGGATTTCCGGAAATGCATCATGTATTTTTGTCACAGGGTTTTCTGCCCTTCTTCGTATGGAAAACCATCCTGATATCAACATACCCGGATAACCAGAGCAGGAATGACAAAGATTAAAAAATATTACATTTACCCGGCCGTAGTCCTTTGTACTCTCTCTTTCTGCGGGTGTCGGGAGCAGAACAAAAGCCCGGTCCTGGCGCGTGTCGGAAATTCTGTGCTTACTGTCGATGATCTGTACAGAAGTATACCTCCTGAATACAGCGACCAGATTACAAGAGAACAGAATGTTAATTATGTCAAACAATGGATCGACACAGAATTGCTCTATAGAGAAGCACTGAGATGTAAACTCGACAAAGACAAAGAAATCAAGGATCGACTGGAAAAGATGAAAAAAGATCTTCTGGCTGCAGAAATGATTTCAAAGACCTCATCTTATTCATCCCGGATTGATCCTGATGATGTCAGGGCATTTTATGAACAAAACAAAAGTGAAATGCTGCGTGAAAGTGATGTTGTCAAATATCTGGAAATCGTTGTTGACAGTCTGGAAACAGCCACATTTATCGCCCGTTCAGCATCAGAAAGCAACTTTTCTTCTCTCGCTGTGCAGTATTCAAAAATTCCGTTTTCAGACTCAGGCGCCTATGTACCTCTCGAAGATTTACAGCCGGAATTGCGAAAAGCCATAGAATCCAGAAAAGCTCCGCATATATCCGGGCCGATTAAATCAGAGCTTGGATATCATGTTATTCTGGTTCAGGAAAAGCTGGAAAAAGGAGGGATATGTACACTCGAGGAAGCCTGGGAGGAAATTGTCACACTTCTTTCTTCAAAAGCTCAGAAAGAAAATATTGAAAAACTTTTATCTGATTTACGCCTGAAAAATTCCGTCGAGTTCAATTTTGATCAGATCAGTGGTAATCCTTCCGAAAATTCCGTAATCAATGGTAAATAGGAGAATAAAGATGTCAAAAGCGTTCATAGCAGGTTTGCTCTCATTAACTCTTTTTGCTGTCCTCGCGGCTGAAACACGCCTGGACGGGATAGCGGCGGTTGTAGGAGATGAAGTGATCCTTCAGTCCGAAATCGAGGCATACTGCCTGCTGCGTATCAGCAACCTTGGATTGAATAAAGATTCTGTTGATCTGGATTCTTACAGGAAAAAATTCCTTGATGAGCTTATTGATGGAAAAGTGCTTCTGGTCCACGCCAAGAATGACAGCACTATTTCTGTTACCGATCAGGAAGTCGAAAACGCTGTCAACAATCACATTTCAATGCTGCTCAAGCAGAACAACCTTACACTTGACAGTCTCGATGCTGTCCTGCGCAAAGAACAGAATATCACACTGGCAAAGTTTAAATCAGAGGCTAGAAAAGCTCTCCGGGAGCAGCTTCTCAAACAGAAAGTCCATCAGGCTTACCTTTATTCCATAAAGGTAAACAGAAAGGACGTGGAACAGTTTTATAATCAATACAAAGACAGTCTTCCTTCTGCTGGAGAAAGTGTTCTTCTGTCGAAAATCTCCATGAAAGTAAATCCCCGCGATTCCGTACGACAAGCCGCATTCACAAAAATCAAATCTATCAAGCAGCGGCTTGATAATGGTGCCGATTTCGCAGAAATGGCCAAACAGTTTTCGGAGAGTCCTGAAGGTATTGATGGCGGTGATCTGGGTTTTATTAGTAAAGGCTCTCTGAATGAACTCACCTTCGAGGAAAAAGCCTTCTCTCTGCCTGCAGGCCAGATAAGTGAACCTTTCGAAACAAGGCTCGGTTTCCATATCCTGAATGTCCTTGGAAAAAGAGATCAGAAAGTCCATCTCAGGCAGATCTTCATTCGGGTCGCTCCTACTGAACAGCAAATTCTTTCTGTTACTTCCAAACTCGATTCTATCCGCGCCAACTGCAAATCTTCTGAGCAGTTCATTGCTGCTGTAAAAAAATTCAGTGATGATCCGGCTTCCAAATCACAGAACGGGAAACTGGGATGGATGCCGTTATTGGAGCTGCCTGCTGCAGTACGTACTGCTATCGACTCTTCAGGAACGGGCTTTATTACCATGCCTGTCAAAGAGGATAACTCCTATGCCATTTACAGGGTTGATGATAGAACAAGTAACAGAAAATTGACCTTAGAACATGATTACCTGATCCTGGCCGAAAAAACCAGGGATATACTCGCACAGAAAAAACTCATCAGTCTTGTCTCCGAATGGAGAAAAAAAATCTTCGTGGACATCCGTATCTGATTGGTCTACTGGATGCAGAATACAAGAGGAACAGATGGAACACCTGCTTATCACGCTCTGGCACCGGTCTATGATCGGGTCATGAGCCATGTCGAATATGATGAGTGGCTGGAACTGATTAAAAGAATCATCAAAAAACACATCAGAAAGAAAAATCCGTCGATCTTTGAAGTCGGAGGGGGTACCGGCTCTCTTGGAGAAATGCTTATACAAAATGGGTACAGATATTTTGGCTCTGATCTGAACCGGAATATGTGCAAAGAAGCCAGATTAAAAAATCTACCGGTTTTCTGTGCAGATTGCAGAGCTATCCCTCTTAAAAAACCCTTCGACCTTATTATCTTCCTCTATGATGGAATTAACTATCTACTGTCTATAGATGACTACAGGATTCTCTTCGACCAGGTTTACCAATCTCTATCTCCGGGTGGTTGCTTTCTTTTTGATATTACTACAGAAACAAACTCTGTAAGGCACTTTTTCGAATACCTGGATTTCGAAGAATACGATGATTACTCCCTGGTAAGGCACAGTTATTTCGAGCAAAACGATTCTCTTCAGTTCAATGATTTTACCATCTTTAAAAGGGTCAGGAATAATCCGCCTCTGTATGAAAAATTATCAGAGCGTCATGTTCAGAAAATTCTGCCTCCCAGAATCATTGAAAAAAATATCCCCGAAAACAAGTTCAAAATCCTGGGAATCTGGGATGGCTTTACTGAGCGAAAATACTCCATCAGGTCAGAAAGAATTCACTTCCTCTTGAAAAAAACGGCGTCATCATGATCCAGTTCTCACATGTCACCAAAAAATACGATGATTACGAGGCTTTAAATGACGTTTCCTTTTTTATCGACAAAGCAGAGTTCGTTTTTCTGACTGGTGCCAGCGGTGCCGGAAAAACTACACTTCTCAAGCACATTTACATGGAAGAACTGCCGTCTTCCGGTCAGGTCTTCACCTGCGGCTTCGATTCAAAGTATATCCGCAACAGGGATCTGCCTTATCTCAGAAGAAAACTGGGAATCGTATTTCAGGATTTCAGACTTCTCAATGACAGAAATGTTTTCGAAAATGTGGCCTTTGCTTTGCGGGCAATCGGAAAAAGAGAGAGGGATATTAAAAGAAAAGTATTTGAAGTACTTGCCCTTACCGGTTTGAGTCATAAATGTTTTAACTATCCCAATCAGCTCTCCGGTGGCGAGCAGCAACGGGTTTCAATCGCCAGGGCAATCGTAAACGATCCATGGGTTCTGCTCGCTGATGAGCCTACGGGTAATCTCGATGAAGCAGTATCTCAGGACATCTTTAAACTCCTTCAGACTATCAACAGTTGGGGAACTACCGTAATTATGGCTACCCACGATCTCCAACTCATCAAACCCTATCACTACCGACAGCTCATTCTCTCCAGAGGCTCTCTTATAAAAGGTGGTGATGCATCAGTGAAACCAAAATTTTTTGGAGGAAATTTATGATTTTGATCACCGGATCTGCCGGATTCATCGGATTCAATCTCAGCAGAAAGCTTTTAACAGAGGGAAAAGAGATAATCGGTGTCGATAACATCAACCAATACTATGACCCTGTTCTTAAAGAAGCAAGACTTTCAATCCTCCAGAAGTTCCCCAATTTTCACTTTCACAAACTGGATATCTGTGATTTTAACGGTTTAAAGGAAATCTTCAGCAGGTATAAACCTGATCTGATCTGTCATCTCGCTGCCCAGGCCGGAGTCCGTTACTCCCTCACTCATCCCTTTGCATATCAAAAATCCAACAATGAGGGATTTCTCAATATTCTGGAACTTTCAAGACATTTCACTGTTAAAAATTTCGTTTATGCTTCCTCATCCTCTGTTTACGGAAAAAATACCAAGTTGCCTTTTTCCGAAACTGACCCTGTCGATCAACCCATCTCTCTATATGCGGCAACAAAACGCTCAAACGAACTCACTGCTTATTGCTACAGTCATCTTTACGGCATACCCTGTTCCGGTCTGCGCTTTTTCACCGTATACGGACCCTGGGGACGGCCTGACATGGCTCTGTTCCTTTTCACTAAAGCCATCCTTGAAGAAAAACCGATTCAGATATTCAATAATGGAAAAATGATGCGAAATTTCACATATATAGATGATATTGTGAATGGTGTAATAAGGGTTCTTGATAACCCCAGGCCCAATGAAATTTATAATATCGGGAACAGCAGAGCCGAAAACCTCCTTGACTTCATTGAACAGATTGAACTGCATTTAGGTAAAAAGGCTATAAGAGAGTATCTTCCAATGCAGCCGGGAGATGTCCCTGCAACCAAAGCCGATATTCAGAAAATAAGATCCCTGGGATATGAACCTAAAACCAACATTGATAAGGGAATCGCTGAGTTTATCAGATGGTACAGAGAATATTACAGGGTTTGATTTACATAACTTCTCGATTTTTCCTTGTAACCTGTTGTATTTTAATGAATAGCAATTAATACACCTTAGCTCTCTGTCCTGGTATTGTTTTTGCGGCTTTTTTTCCGTTTGAAATCCGTTTGTTGATTTCGCAGAAATTAAACCGTAAAATCAGGAGGATATGATGTATAAACCTGAAATTTGTGTTGTTGGATTAGGCTATGTCGGTTTACCACTGGCAGTAGAATTATCTAAGTATTTCAATGTTTATGGCTTTGACATAAATAATTCCCGTATCGAGATTCTTAAAAGCGGAACCGACCCCAATAAAGAAGTCTCAGATGAAGATTTAAGAAATTCATCCATGCAGTTTTCCTCGGATCCTTCGGTTATAAGTAAAGCCGATTTTATTATCGTGGCTGTCCCCACACCTATTGACAAACATAAATGCCCTGATCTCACTCCTCTTTACCGTTCTTCTGAAACTGTCGGTGCCAACCTTAAAAGAGGTGCAATTGTCGTTTACGAATCGACCGTATACCCCGGGGTTACCGAAGATGAATGTGTGCCTGTTCTTGAAAAATTTTCCGGTATGAAATGGAAGAAAGATTTTTTTGTGGGCTACTCCCCTGAAAGAATCAATCCTGGTGATAAAAAACACACTTTTGCTACCATAACAAAGGTTGTCTCCGGAGATACTGCAGAAACACTGGAAAAGGTTGCTCACGTTTATGGCACTGCAGTCAAAGCTGGTATTCATCGCGCCGGAAGCATTAAAGTTGCAGAAGCCGCTAAAGTCATTGAAAATACTCAGCGTGATATTAACATTGCCCTGATGAATGAACTGAGAATAATTTTTGATAAAATGGGCATTTCCACTCACGAGGTATTGAAGGCTGCTTCAACTAAATGGAATTTCCTTCCATTTGAGCCCGGACTGGTTGGCGGACATTGTATCGGTGTTGATCCTTATTATCTGGCTTTTAAAGCAGAGGAAATCGGCCACCACCCTCAGATTATCATGGCTGGACGACGCATAAATGATGCAATGGGTAGATACTTCGCCAGAGAACTTATAAAAAAGCTGATACATCAAAAACTTAACATAATGGGTAGTAACGTTCTTATTCTTGGAATAACATTCAAGGAAAATGTACCCGACATCCGCAACTCAAAAGTAATTGACATTGTTAATGAGCTTAAGGATTTCGGCCTTAACGTTGATGTCTGGGATCCTGTTGCCGATCCCTCAGAGGTTCATGAGGAATATGGGATAAATCTAAATCCGGATCCCCCTAAGCATTTTTATGAAGCTGTTATCCTGGCTGTAAAGCACAATTTATTCCTGAATCTGGGACTTCAAGGTCTCCGGGATTTCTTAATTGATAATGGAATCTTTTACGATATTAAAGAGGCAATAGGCTAATGTATTCTCTTTTCCGTTCAAAGCTGTTTTTATTTGTCGGATGCTTCATACTCTCTCTTTCCGGAATCAGTGCTCAACAGGTCGACCCTGTACTGATGAGCCAGATTCAGCAGCAGATTAATAGCCAGAAGATTCCCTCTGGTGGACAAAGTCGCATTCTTAAAGATCTTTATGGACCGGGAGCTCTCTCCTCTCAATCCATTAAAATTCCCGGTCTCATTAGTAAATCCGATACTACCGATTCTATCAGCCTTGATTCCTCTCTGTTAAATAAACCGCAATCAGAAAACTACTCAGTCTACGAAAAACTGCTCAGAGCTGAAGACATTAATCCCGACAGCATTATCTTTTCTCTGAAAATGTTTGGATATGATATATTCGAGAAATCCAAACCTTCTACTTTTGCTCCTACAGATTTTGCATCTGTTCCTGCAGACTACCCCATCAACGTCAGCGATGAAATAATTGTCAATCTCTGGGGTCGAATTAATGAGGAATACCGCCTTAAAGTAGAAAGAGATGGAAAGATTGTAATTCCCAGGATCGGCCCTGTTCCCGTGGTAGGTCTGTCTTTTGGGGCAATGAAGAAAAACATTCAGGATAAAGTTGGAAAGATAGAGGGTGTCAGTGTATCCGTCTCAATGGGAGAACTAAGAACTATTGGGGTTTATATAGTTGGGGAAGTGATGTCTCCTGGATTTTATACCATAAGCGCCCTCTCCAATGTCACAAATGCCCTTTTTGCAGCCGGTGGTCCCACTAAAAACGGCTCATTGAGAAATATCCAGTTAAAACGTAATGGAAAACTTATCTCAAATATCGATTTTTATGATTTTCTTCTCTCAGGAAATGATAAAACCGGTCTGCGTTTACAATCCGGTGATGTCATCCTTGTGCCGATTGTCAAAAACATGGCTGCCGTGGCAGGAAATGTCAGAAGAAGTGCTCTCTACGAACTAAATGGAGAAACAACACTTGCTCAATTGGTCGAGCTGGCCGGAGGAATCACTCCCGCTGCCTGGAGCAATAAGCTTCAGGTCGAACGCTTTACCGGAAACCAGTACAAAACTGTTCTGGATATCGACTCTGTTGGAGAAAAACTTCCTGACTTTCCTATTCAGGACGGCGATCTTGTAAAAATCTTTCCCATCCTGTTAAAGGATAAAAACACCGTATATCTCAGCGGAAATGTCCTCCGTCCCGGAAAATATGAGTTTAAAGAGGGGATGCGCATCAGTGGTCTTATCAAAGATTATAGTTCATTGTTACCGGAAACCTATTTCGAATATGCCGTCGTGCTCCGCCAGGAAGAGCCCTCTTTCCTGAATAAAATTATCGCTTTCAACCTTCTTAATGTTCTTGAAAATCCGGGTAGCAGCGATGATTTGCAGCTTATGGAACGAGACCATATTGTAATCTACCATAAAGATTTTTTCGAACCTGACCGCTCAGTATACATTGATGGTGCTATTACCAATCCCGGAAAATACAAACTACTCAGCAATATGAACGTCCGTGACCTTATTCTTCAGGCAGGTGGGCTAAAGGATGAAGCCAGTCCTTTGAAAGGCGAAATTTACAGGCGCAACTTGAACTGGGGAGAACAAATCGATATTCAAAAATTCGATTTCTGTGTAGAATGTGCTATGAAAGATGATCCTCAGCATAACATCGTCCTGCAACGAACCGATAGGGTCTATATCAGAAATAAAACCGGATGGACTCCCGAAAGAAAAGTTACCCTTCGAGGCCAGATAGCCTATCCTGGAACTTATGTACTTTTTGACGGTGAAACGCTTGGTGATCTGATCAAACGTGCTGGTGGATTCAAGGAAGATGCCTATTTGAGTGCTGCTGTCTTTACCAGAAAATCCGTCAGAGAAATGGAAATACGCCGTATGGAGGAATACGGCAGACAGATGGAAATGGATATACTTAAGCAATCAGCTACCCTTGCGGCTGATAATTCTACAGAAGCCTGGGATGTGCTTAACCGGCAAATGATGTTAAAAAGAATGCTTGATAGTACATCTGCAATGGGAAGAGTGGTCGTTGATCTGGAAAATGAACACTCTTACTCCAATTTCGTTCTTGAGGATGGTGATGACCTCTTTGTCCCCAGAAATCTCAACACCGTTTCTGTAATTGGTGAGGTCTTTAACCCTGCAACCTTTAAATATGAACATAAAAATATTAAAGCATCACACTATATCGAAATTGCAGGTGGGATGAATGAAAACGCAGATAAAAAAAATATATACATCATCAAAGCCAATGGAAGCGTTATAACTAACAAGATATCAAATGTTAAACACTACAGGTTGCAGCCGGGTGATGCGGTAGTAGTTCCTTATAAAATCAAATATTCAAATCCTCACAAGCGTTTTGTGGACACTGCAGATGCTGTTTTCAAAATCTCCACAATCTTCGCTACTTTAGCCACTCTTCTGCTGACAATTTCAAAGTTTAAAGACTAAGGTACAGATCCGGGCCTTTACCTAATCTGTACCTCAGTACTTTAAGACTTCCTATTCTTTACTCGTATCAGTGTCAGCCTGACCCTCAGAATCAGATCCCTGGTTCTCATCTGCAGTTCCGGACTCTTCTTCTGGAACCTTGAAGCTGTCCTGAGCATCTTCTTCCTTCATTCCTTCGGGTATTGTCTCCGGTATCGTTTCCGTCTGACCATCCTCAGAATCATCTGCTTCCCGGTCACAGAGCGCCACATCGATTACACTGTCGCCCTCGTCAAGGCTGATCAACTTCACTCCCTGGGTATTACGGCCAATTGTTGACACTTTATCAACATCTACCCGGATTATAATTCCGTTCCTTGTTATCAACATGAGGTCCGATCCGTCTTTTACCCCTTTCAGCGCCACCACATTGCCGTTTTTCTCTGTTACCTTGATATTTATAATACCCGATCCGCCACGGTTGGTTTTACGGTATTCAGAAACAGGTGTCCTTTTTCCATACCCCTTTTCTGTCACCGTCAAGACATCATGGCTCTCATCCACAATTATCATACCTACAACCTTATCTCCACCTCTAAGAGTAATGCCCTTGACTCCACGAGTATTTCGTCCCAGTTCCCTTGCCGCACTTTCGTGAAATCTCACCGCCTGCCCGGAACTGGTAGCCAGAATGATATCGTCATTGCCGGTCGTAAGTTTACATTCAATTACACGGTCCCCCTCGTCGAGATTGATAGAGTTGATTCCATCACGACGGATATTGGAGTAAGCCGACAATGGTTGCTTATTGATCACTCCCTGCTCGGTAGCTGTAACAATGAAATGGCTGTTATCAAACTCCCGTACCGGCACAAAAGCCGCAATCTTCTCTTCAGGCTTGAGATCAATCAGGTTCACAATCGGTTTTCCCCGGGACTGACGGGCTGTTTCCGGGATCCTGTACACTTTCAGCCAGTAGCATCTTCCTGTATTCGTAAAGAATAGAATGTATGCGTGTGTCGAGGCGATAAACAGTGTATTGATGAAATCGTTCTCCTTGGAATCCATCCCCTTCACACCCTTGCCGCCTCGTCCCTGAGACCTGTAGGTACTTACAGATGTCCTCTTTATATACCCATCATGTGTCATGGTGATCACCATGTCCTCTTCTGCAATCAGGTCTTCAATTTCCACATCGCCTGTTGCATCCACAATTTCGGTCCGGCGAGGATCGCCATAACGGGTTTTCAGATCTATTAATTCATCCTTTATTATCTGCATCCGCTGCTCTCTGCTTTCCAGAATAGCGGTTAATTTATCTATCAGTATAAGCAGTTCCTGGTACTCAGACTCAATTTTATCCCGTTCAAGTCCGGTGAGACGCTGCAGCTTCATATCCAGAATCGCCTTAGCCTGTATCTCACTCAGAGAAAAACGATCCTGCAGCTTTATCTGTGCATCTTCCGGAGAACTCGACCCTTTGATCAATGCCACAATCTCATCTATATGATCCAGGGCTATTCTGAGTCCCTCCAGAATATGTGCACGCTCCTGAGCTTTTTTCAGCTCATAGGTTGTTCTCCTGACAACGATATCATGACGATGATCAATAAAATGTGTGATTAATTCCTTGAGATTCAGTAATCGCGGCTGCAGATCTACAAGTGCAAGATTGATAATCCCGAATGTTGTCTGCATCATGGTATATTTGTAAAGCTGATTGAGTACAACATCACCGAAATCATCTTTCTTTATACCTATCACTATCCGCATTCCACTGCGGTCCGACTCATCCCGGATATACGAAATTCCCTCAATTGTCTTCTGACGAACCAGGTCGGCAATCTTCTCCAGTAGTGATGCCTTATTTACCATGTAGGGAATCTCTGTAATCACAATCTCTTCACGATCATTTTGCGTTTTTACAACTTCCGCCCTGGCTCTGATTATCACCTTGCCTTTACCGGTTCTGTATGCTTCCAGTATTCCGCTTCTGCCATAGATAATCCCTCCAGTAGGAAAGTCAGGACCTGGAATTATCTTGAACAGATCCTCTATTGAAACCGATTCATCATCCACAACCTTCACAATGGCATCAACAACTTCACTCAAATTATGAGGAGCCATATTGGTTGCCATTCCAACGGCAATTCCGGTTGTACCATTTACAAGAAGGAATGGTAATTTTGAAGGCAGTACTGAAGGTTCCTTGAGGGAATCATCGTAGTTGGGAACAAAATCGACTGTCTCTTTTTCGAGATCTGCAAGCATCTCTTCAGCCAGAGCGGTCATTCTACACTCTGTATACCTCATCGCCGCAGGCGGATCTCCGTCTATCGATCCGAAATTTCCCTGCCCGTTCACCATCCGGTACCGAAGAGAAAAATCCTGAGCCATTCTCACCAGAGAATCATACACAGCAGCATCACCGTGAGGATGATATTTACCGATTACATCTCCGACCACACGGGCACACTTCTTTGGTGGTTTGTTATGATGAAGCCCCAGTTCCTGCATACCGAAAAGCACTCTTCTGTGCACCGGCTTCAATCCATCACGTACATCAGGAAGCGCACGTGATGTTATCATGCTCATTGAATAGTCAAGATACGACTTCTGCATCTCGTCTTCAATAAAGACGGAACTTATTCTGTTACCTGCATCACTCATCGGAAATTACCTCTTTGTAAAGTCTTCATCTTCGAGCCAGCGGAGGTGGGGTATTGCACTGTGCGCGGTTGCATCGAAGCTAAGCGGTGTAATTGTAATATGATTATTCATCAATGCCCGTGAATCGTAAGCATCGGAAACTTCTATATCTTTTTTCTCTCCATAAATCATGAAACCCTCCCCGCTGTGATGGCTCTCAACTTCAACTCTCTCATAACTGTCATCAAAGAAAGCCATACTCTGCCAGGTAACAACCGTACCCTTTACTTCGGATACCTGACAGGGAGGGAAATTGATATTGTAAAAAACCTTTGCGTCCTCGGGCAAGGTCCTGTTTTCGGAACTCATTACCCGTCTTATTATCCCGGGAATCATATTTGCGTATTCCCTTGCACTCTCCTCACTCGCTTTGCACAAGGAGAACGCGAAACTGGGAATATTCCAGAAAGCACCTTCCCGGGCCGCAGCAACAGTTCCGGAATAAAACGCGGAAAGTCCGGAGTTTTCACCCATATTCAGACCGGCAACTACTACATCAGGACGCTGAGGAAGAAGGTAACTTACTGCGAATTTCACACAATCAGCAGGTGTTCCGGTAACCATGTACCCGCGCATCGGATCTGATTCCATTTTTTCATAATGAAGAGGTGCATTAAAAGTAAATGCATGCCCGACTCCGCTGCGCTCTCTGTCCGGAGCCACTACTACTACGTTATACTCCTCCGATAAAACATCAAACAATAGTCTTATTCCGAAATATGTATATCCGTCATCATTAGTCAATAATAATGTACGCTTTCCATTCATTTATATGTCCAGATTCTTAACTTTGGATGCGTTTTCTTCAATGAATCGACGTCTGGGTTCCACTTCCTCTCCCATAAGCATGGTAAATATGCGGTCCGCCTCAATCACATCCTCCAGTTTTACCTGAAGAAGCTTTCTTGTTTCAGGATTCATGGTGGTGTCAGCAAGCTGCTCCGGGTTCATCTCTCCAAGACCTTTGTATCTTTGAATCACTATATTTTTCTTTTCTTTCCACTCATCCAGAATCCGCTCTTTTTCCTCATCATTATACGCATATATCTCATCTTTCCCGGATTTGATTTTGTATAGAGGCGGCTGAGCGATATATACATTTCCATTCTCTATCAGACCCGGCATATGTCTGAATAGAAATGTAAGGAGAAGTGTCCGTATATGCGATCCGTCAACATCAGCATCGGTCATTATAATTATCTTGTTATAGCGGAGCTTGCTTAAATTGAATCCATCCTCATCTTCACTGCTCCCAAATCCCGTGCCAAGGGCCTGTACAATTATCTGTATCTCGTCGTGAGATATAACCTTATCCAGGCGTGCTTTTTCAACATTTAAAATTTTTCCCTTAAGCGGAAGTATCGCCTGAAAAGACCTGTCACGCCCCATTTTCGCGCTCCCGCCCGCACTGTCTCCCTCAACAATGAATATCTCACATTTTGATGGGTCCCGTTCCTGGCAATCAGCCAGCTTCCCGGGCAATCCCCCTCCATCCATGATCGTCTTCCTGCGGGCCAACTGACGAGCCTTCCGGGCAGCCTCACGGGCTATCGCTGCATTTACACATTTGTCAACAACTTTCCTGGCTATCTGCGGATTTTCTTCGAGAAATGTTCCCAGCATCTCACCCACAGATGCCTCAACTATACCCATTATATCAGAATTCCCCAGCTTTCCTTTGGTCTGACCTTCAAACTGAGGGTTTGAAAGCTTAACGCTTATAACAGCGGTCAATCCCTCCCTGAGATCCTCTCCTTTCAACTCAACCTTGTTGTTCTTGAGAAGATTATTATTCGTTACATAGGTGTTTATGGCCCGGGTCAATCCTTTTTTAAATCCGGAAAGATGAGTTCCGCCGTCGATGGTATTTATGTTATTTGCAAAAGAAAAAATATTCTCGGTATAGGAATCATTGTACTGCATCGCAATCTCTATCTCTACTCCATCCCTGGACTGAAAAAAGCAGATCGGATCCGGATGCAGTGTTGTCTTGTTTTCGTCAAGATAGGTTATGAATGACGCCAGACCGCCGGGATAACAAAACTCATTTTTCTTTCCCTCCGGACGCTCATCATTGAGAACTATGCATATACCTTTGTTTAAAAAAGCAAGCTCTCTCAAACGCTTTGACAATATGTCATAACTGTACTCCGTCGTCTCAAATATCTCATCATCGGGCTTGAATGTCACCTTCGTACCCTTGCGGTCAGTAGTCCCGATCACCTTTATCTCTTCCAATGGAATTCCACGATGAAACTCCATGAAATAAACCATGTTTTCTCTGTAAACTTCAACCTTCATCCATGATGATAATGCATTAACACAGGATACTCCTACACCGTGCAGACCGCCGGATACCTTGTATGATGAATTGTCAAATTTTCCGCCCGCATGAAGAGTGGTCAGTACCAGTTGCAATGCAGACATCTTCTCATCTGCATGATAATCAACAGGTATCCCTCTTCCGTTATCAAGAACAGAAATTGAATTATCTGCGTGAATAGTTACCTCTATTCTGTTGCAGTACCCTGCCAATGCCTCATCTATAGAGTTATCTACTACTTCGTAGACCAGATGATGCAATCCCGGAGAACCGGTGCTTCCGATGTACATCGCTGGCCTCTTCCGTACCGCATCAAGACCCTTTAGCGTCTTTATACTCTCAGCAGTATATTTCTGTTCACTCATACTGGCTCCAAACCGTAATATTTACCTGAAAAATCATTATCCGAATATTATGTCTCTTATCGTGTCACATCCCGTAACTTTCTTTATCTGCTTCAATATCTCCTGCTTAAGAAATACCATCTCCTGCCTCCAGGGCGCAGTCGATACATTCACATACAAAATCCCGTCCTCAACACGGCTGCACTCAGTCACTTCCGAAATCCTCTCTCCAACTATCTCTTTCCATCTCGATACCACTTCGTATTCTTTACAAATAGTATGATACCCGCGCTCAGAAAGAATGTTCTCGAGAATAGAACCCAGTTTCTCAGGATGATTCCATTTATTCATGACACCATAACTTTTCCTTCTGATACTACACACCTGAGAAAATCACTGCTTACCGGTACATTTATCCGGGGCGCCGCTATAAAAACCTGTCCTCTCTTTTCCACAAGAGGAAAAACCATGGATGTACGAATTGAATCAAGTTCAGATAAAGCATCGTCTATCAGAAAGATCATTCTCTCTTTTCGGTATTTCTCCACACAATTGACTGAGCTCAACTTGAGAGCCAGCACAATTGACCGACATTGACCTTGTGATCCAAATGTTTTTGCGGGTTTATTTTCTATCAGGAAACATATGTCATCCCTGTGCGGACCTATCGTGGTATAGCCGGTCTGGATGTCCTTCCTCCTGTGTTCAGAAAGCATATCACAAAATACATTTTTCCACTCGTTTTTACTAACAGAATCGCACTTAATTCCGGGTTCATAACACAATTCCGCTTTTTCCCGTTTTCCACTAATTTCCTCATAAAAACCGGAAAAATGACGGGATATTTCAGTCAGAATTTCTTTTCTTCTGATAAAAATTTCGGCACCCGTTTCAGCCATCTTTTCTTCGTATGTCTCACATTGTATTATGTCAATATTTTCACCTAAAATCCTATTCCTGCAGGATAGCCAGTGACGGTACGAGATAAGAGCCCTGAGATATCCATTATCAACCTGACTTCCTGTTATATCAAGAAAACGACGCCTGTGTTCCGGTGACCCGCTTATCAGCAGCAGATCTTCAGACCCAAAAGAAACTATCGGCCTGTGCCCAAACCAGTCTGAAAATGACTGCACATGATTTCCATCCAACCTCATGACCAGGTTCTTATCCCTGCTGAATCCCATGGAGGCAGTCTTTATTCCTCCATCAGAATCAACAAAACTACCCTCTATATACGAGTGCTCTGCTCCAAAGGAGATCATATCAGTTCTTTTTGCACCGCGCTGTGAACGACCAGTACACAACAGATAAATGGATTCCAGAAGATTGGTCTTCCCGGATCCGTTGATCCCCTCAAATATCGCTCCCGAGGTGGGAAATGAAAGATTCGTCTCTTTGTGGTTACGGAAATTGGATAACTGAAGGTACCGTAGATTCATTAATATTAGTACGGCCTGAAATGGCTTTTGTTTACTTTAATTTATTGAAAGTTAATACATTTATCAATTATTTAACTGGATCTATAACCTTCCATGGTGTAACTGAAACATTGTTGTTTCTGTCGTATACCACTATTCTTACATAGCACTTCTCATTTTCAAGAAATCTGCCTGAACTGTCTTTTCTATCCCAGTATACTGTAGATGGCGGTAGATTCCCTCCTGAAAAAGTCTTTATTATCTCTCCCTCTTTCGATGGAAGTGTGCTGAAAACCACTGTCCAGTTCTTTATTCCCGAACTCTCTCCCTTTTCATAACAAATTATCTTTAAATAAATCCCCTTTTTTTCTTTCTGCTCCTCACTGCTATAAATCTCCAGATCGATCACAGGGGGAGTTCTGTCATAAAAAAGTGTAGGATTGAAAAAAATACAGCCATAAAAGCCCTTATCCCTGTTGCTTAAATCATAATGGGCCCCGGAAAATATCCCTGTTCCCATCTCTCCTATTTTTATAAAAAAACCAAGTGATCCACTTACCTTCTCACGAATAATTCTGTCTTTATCACTGAAAACATCTATTCCCAGGGACACTTGAACAGGAAAAAAAGTCGGACCTTTCCCAGCTAATAATAATCTTCCCCCATGAAACGGTACCTTCTCCTTCTCATCAAAAAAATTCATATAATAAGCACAATCAAATCCCAGAAAATGTAAGTATGGGAAAACACCACATGCGGATAATGAAACTTTTCTGTTAAACCTGGATAAGATCGAATCTGTTCCTATCAGATTATTCCCTGTTAGAGATATAAACCTCCCCGATACATTGACCGCTGCACCGAAATCAACCGTTAATGAGGGATCATCAGGAAAAAAAGATACCGAATAAGACGATCCAAAGTGAAAAATCCTGTATCTATAAGAATAGGCGCTGTACACTCTGTGCCTGGGATCTGAACCCGAAACATACCCGAGAGAAAAAGAATTATCTTTAAACGTTAAAATAGAAGCACCCTTAAACCCAAATTCTTTTTCTGAAGTATTGTAATAAAATTGAACCCCGGAAGGATTCCCATCCTGTGTGGAAAGCAGGGCAGGATTTGTAAAAATCAGATAGGGTAATCCATAAAAATTGAACTCGGATTCAAATGGATTGCTGTACAAGGGAAGGACAAAAAAAAACAGGAATATTCCTGAAAAGGAAACCCTCACTGACATGAAATCTTCCCTCATCCGGAATATACCGACTTACGGGTTTTTATGCTGTCCGGAAGAAACCTTGAAATGCTGATACTCATTCTATATCTGAATCATCTATACTTTACACAAAATAATTCAGACAGAATAAATTTTTTTTCCATTATCCGGATAACCCGGGTTGGCACTGTATAGTAAATAAATAATCAGTCATTGATAACTGATCATCCTTCATCCATTATCCTCAGAGGCATGATCAGAAAAAGATCATCACTCGCGTCTTTTTCATCTCCATCTTTAACAGGAAACAACAGACAGGCACTTATCTGAGTATTCATCTCCATTCTTAATTTCGGAGATTTTATTATGTCAAGAATCTCAGACATATACTGCCCGTTAAACCCTATGCTATGGCTGTCATCACCATACTCCACCGGTATTATTTCCCTCGCCTCTCCACCTATATCTTTATTTGAAACTACAATCTCCAGGTTGTCTTTTGTAAAAGTAAACTTTACAAGATGCGTCTTCTGGTTTGATAGAACAGACACTCTCCTTACGGCATTTTGAAGAACAGATCTCTCGATTACCGCCTTTTTCGGATTTACTCTTGGTATTACCTTTGTATAATCCGGATAAGTACCATCAATCAGTTTTGAACACAGAACCATCGACTGGGTAGAAAACAGTACATATTTTTCACCTAAATTCACCTTTATCTTTTCATCAGGCGATTTTCCGTCCATAATCTTTATCAGGCTGAGAAGGCTTTTCGGTGATATTATGCCTTTCATTTGATTTGGAACATTAAGAGGCACATTTACAAAAGTACTGCCGAGCCTGTGCCCGTCTGTGGCAATCATTCCAGTCTTATCTGCCTCTATTTCCCAGAGAACACCACAAAGACAAGCCCTCGATTCATCTTTTGCAACAGCAAAGCTGCTCTTTGATATCATATCTTTGAGAACCTGTGATGTAATCTCAAATTCATTTGAAGATGATATTTCCGGAAAACCAGGAAAATCTCTTGAGTCAGCTCCAGCTATCTTGCAGGAAAAACCACTTTCACAATTTACAGAAAGAACATTTTCATCTATATCCAGTGTTATATTGCCATCAGGAAGCTCTCTCACTATCTCGAAAACTTTTCTTGCATTCACAGTTATATCAAATGGCCCTTCTCCGGTCGCAATACCCGCTACCTTTAATGAATGATCAAGATCAGTTGCAGATACTTCAAGATGAAAACCTGTATAGGTCAGTTTGAAATTTGAAAGAATCTGAAGAGAACTCTTTGCGGGGATAATTGGAAAAGCCTTCTGCATTAAATCATAAAGATCTTTTTTTTGAATTGAGATAGCCATAAAGACTCCCGAAAATTTTATTTATCTACACATTTAAAAATCTAATAAAATCTGAATTAATAAAATAGTATGAGTATATAGAAGTGTTGATAAGTACTAGAAAATAAGTAACTCCTTGATTATACTGGTAATTTAAATGTTGATTAAACATTTTTTAAATTAACTGAAATGACGATAAACCATTAATTATTTAATTCATACATGTTATCCACAAAATAGAAACAGAATAAGTATCAACAATTCAATGAGGATATTATGTACTCAATATCCTTTGCAATTGAAGGGTCTTTGTTTTTAAGTGTTTCTATTTGCTGAACAGCATGGATAACTGTACTGTGATCTCTGCCGCCAAAATTCAAACCTATTGTCTTTAATGAATTGTTAGTGACCATTTTAGAGATATACATTGCCACCTGGCGACAGTGAGCAACTTCTTTTCTTCTGTTTTTTTCCCTGATATTGTTCACAGGTACTTTATAATATTCAGCGACTTTGTCTATTACCTTATCTATGGAGAGTTTTGTCTGTTCTGGTTTGGTTGTTTCCTTTAAAACGCTTTTAACAAGATCCAGAGTTATGTCAGATTTTGTTATTGAAGCATAAGCGAGAAGACGAATCACTACACCTTCAAGCTCCCTGATATTAGAAGAAACATTTTCAGCAATATAATATAGAATATCTTGTGGTATACTCAAATTGTCTTCTTCAGCCTTCTTTTTAAGAATAGCGACACGTGTCTCAAGGTCTGGAGGTTGAATATCAACACTGAGTCCCCACTGAAAACGTGAAATAAGTCGATCCTGAAGTCCTTTCAAAGAAGAGGGAGGAAGATCTGAAGTAAGGACAATTTGTTTACCATTTTGGTAAAGAGTATTAAAAATGTAGAAAAATTCCTCCTGAGTACTCTCTTTCCCTGCAAAAAACTGAACATCATCCATCAAAAGAAGATCAGAAGAACGAAATTTAGCTGTAAATTTCTTTGTGTTGTTGTTCTTAATAGCATCGATGAAATTCAGATAAAACTCTTCTGAGGTAATGTAGGTAACAATAAGATCCGGAGAAGAATTTAAGACATAGTTTCCTATGGATTGGAGCAAATGAGTCTTTCCCAATCCAACACCTCCGTAAATAAGCAAAGGGTTAAACTTTGTTTTACCAGGAGATTCGGAAACCGCAAGAGCAGCGCTTCTTGCAAACTGATTATTTGGACCAACTACAAATTTATCGAGCGTGAATCTTTTATTTAGTTGTGGATATGAACCGGAGTCTTTTAATTCATGCTGAACATGAGAGGTTTCAACATCATTATCGCGAAGAGGGGTGCTTTTTACTGAGAAAGAGATGTTTTTTATATCGGAGGAGATCTGCCTGGCTGTTGAAAGAATAAGAGATTTGTAATTTTGTTCTATAAAATCTGCTATATACTGATTTGGAGCAGAAAGGGAAATACAGAAAGGATCATTACCGTGATTCAGTGTTAATGGTCTGAACCAGGTTTCAAAACGGTTCGGATCTATAGAACGAGAGATTGTTGAGAGAACATCCTGCCATAATGTCGTATGCATGGTACTAAAATTAATAAATGTGAAAAAAAAGAGAAGAAGATTTTAATAACGACTAAATTGAAAAAGATTTGACAAAAATAGGGCACGAAAAGTATTTTTATAAAATTATTCTTAAAGGAGAAAGAAATGAAGAGGACATACCAGCCATCAAACAGAAAAAGAGCTAACAAACACGGTTTCCGTTCCAGAATGGAAACAGCTAACGGAAGAAAAGTACTGAGCAGCAGAAGAAGTAAAGGAAGAAAAAGGCTGACAGTATCTGATTCCCTCTAAAAAAACAACACCTCTATGTTTGAAAAAAGAGGTGACCAATCAAGATATCTTTTCCGTAGAAAAGATAGAATAAGAAAAAAAAGTGAAATATCCCGGATAATTCTTAACGGACATAGGTGGGATTGTTCCGGGTATATCATCTATTATCAAAACAGAAACGAGAAAAATGATAGGATAGCCATAATTGTATCAAAAAAAACAGGAAATGCGGTTGAAAGGAACAAAATAAAAAGAGTTTTCAGAGAAATTTTCAGAAAAAAAATAAGAAAAAGCCCACCATTCTACGATGTCCTCATCCGGCCCCGTCCTGGAATAAAAACTAAAGAAACTGAAGAAATAGAAAAATGTTTTGAATTATGGCAGAATATATCAAAAAAATAGAAATAATAACATTAAGATACGGAAAAAGGTTTTTTAAAACACTATTCTGTATCCCTGATGGATCTTGTAAATTCAGTCCTACCTGCTCTGAATATGCAGAGATGGCTGTTCAAAAATACAACATTTTTAAAGCTGCTTTTTTAATAATCTGGAGATTGTTCCGCTGCAATCCTTTCAGCAGTGGCGGATATGATCCGATAGAGGAGAAAAGGTAATTGAATAAGAATTCATTGATCGCCTTTATTTTGATTATGCTCGTGGTTATGTTCTTCACCAGTCCACAGTATAATAAGTTTTTTAATGAAGTAACAGGAAGAAAACCCGTTCCTGCTGAAAAGGGAAAAAGCTTACCGAAGAAAGAAGAACCTGAAAGCCAGGTTCAAATTGATACTACTGAAAAGATCAATCCTTCTGAAGAAAAAAAAGATTCTGTTTCAAAGGATACTGTTATTGAGGAAAGTCAAAAAGATGTAGAAGACACTATCTGGGTTGAAACGGAAAATATGATTGCAGGTATAAATGAAAAGGGAGGAAATATAATCTCCATAAAAATGAAAAAATACCTGTACACAGAAGGAAATAGAAAAGGGGAGTATGTTGATTTAATTCCGCAGAATAGTGAAGGCGGCGCTCAAATTTCAGTAGCCGGGGAATCATTAAAAGACAAGATATTCAAGTATAACGGAGAAAGTGAAAAGAAAGTAGAAATAGAAAAAGGAAATAAAAAGGATCTTGTATTTGAACATACATTGAAAAATGGAGATGTAATTAAAAAAATATTCTCTTTTATGGGAGAAGGATATCAGATAGGAATGAAGGTATCCGGAACTCAACTGAGTGGGGAGAGAATAGGTGTAAGCTGGTTGAGCGGAATAGAAGAAAGCGAAACTAGTGGATCACAGCCTGAACAGAGAATTGTGCATTACTCTGATGGTTCATCAGTACAGCATATCAACATGAGGAAAACGGAAAAAGAAGAGATTACAGGAAACTATCGATGGATTGGAGTAACTTCGAAATATTTCTTCATAAGTATCGTATCTGATTCCGTTAGAGATGCAGATCTCACTATAAAAGGATTTGAAACTGACGCAAAAGGAAAAAACAGGAAATCAATTAAATCTATAAATTATGAAATCAGTTATACAAATAGTGCAAATGAAAATACAGAATCTTACTGGTTTTATACCGGGCCTAATCAGTTAGAAACGCTGAAAAGTTTCAACCTTAAATTTGAAAAAATACTCTTTCCTGTAACAGGGTGGACCAGATGGTTCTTTTATGCAGACAAATGGTTTCCATGGCTTGCAGAATTTACTCTCTGGCTGCTGCTTGTCCTATATAACCTGGTAAAGGATTTTGGTGTTGCTATTCTTCTTATTACTATTCTTTCGAGGGTAGTTACTTACCCTATGACTCAGAGTAGTACAAAATCAATGTCCAGGATGAAAGACATACAACCTAAAGTAGAAGCTATAAGAAAGAGATATAAAAACAATCCAAGAAAAATGAACGAAGAGATAATGGCAATATATCGTGAGGAAGGAATAAATCCATTAAATCCAGGATGTCTGCCACTGTTTCTTCAAATGCCGATATTTATAGCTTTGTTTGTTGTTCTAAGAAAGGCAATTGAACTTAGGGGAGCAGGTACATGGGTAATTCCCTGGGTAAATGATCTATCAAGACCGGAATCACTAATTTCTCTTACAAGCATTTTTCCTCAGGGAATTCCACTTTATGGAACAAGCATAGCACTTTTGCCTATCATTATGGCAGTTCTGACATATTTTCAAAACAAGATGACAATAAAAGATCCCAATCAAAAGGCAATGATCTATTTCATGCCTGTATTTATGCTTGTTTTGTTTAATAATTTCCCCGCTGGACTGGTCTTGTACTGGACAGCATCAAGTGCTCTGGGACTCTTACAACAGTATTATATAGAAAAGAAGAATAAAAAAAGTGTAGCTGAAGCGACTGCAAAGAAAAAATGAGGAATAGATGGGTCGTGAAAGGACAATTGCGGCAGTCGCGACACCCGCAGGAACAGGTGCTTTAGCAATAATAAGAATAAGTGGAGATGAGGCGTTTGAGAAGGTCTCTAAATGCCTCGATCCTGCTGAAAAATTTCATAAAGCAGAACCCAAAAAAATCTCTCTTTTTAAATTCAAAAGAAAAGACACCGGTGAAATGATTGATGAGGTCACTGTAATAAAATACAGAGGACCGAGTTCATACACAGGTGAAGATATGGTAGAAATTTTCTGCCATGGGGGCCCATATATAATCAATTCCATAATAAAAGAATTAATATATAACGGAATAGATGGAGCTAGAAAAGGAGAGTTTACCAGGCGGGCATTTATAAATGGGAAGATGGATCTTACCAGGGCTGAAGCAGTAAAGAGTGTAATAGAGAGTAAAACAGAACTGGAAAATAAAATAGCTGTAAGGGCGTTAAGTGGAGAATATAAGAAGAAGATTGAAAAATGGAGAGAGAAAATAGTAGAAGCCTTGGTACAGATAGAAACAGAAATAGAATTTGAAGAAGACCAGGATATAGAACTCGAGAATAAAGAAAAAAGAGATCTGCTTGAACTGGTCAGGGTAATAGGGGAGGACCTGAAAAGAAGGGAAAAGATAAAAGAGATTGAAGGTGGATTAAGAGTCGTAATAGCAGGTCCTGCTAATGCCGGAAAATCAACTCTTTTTAATAAAATTGTTGGGTATGAAAGAGTCTTGACTCATCATGAACCGGGGACAACAAGAGACTGGGTATCTGAAAAGATATACATAGATGGAAATGAATTGATACTTATTGATTCAGCAGGAATACGAAAAACTGAAAACCCGGTTGAAATGGAAGGAATAAAAAAAAGTAATGAAGAAATAGAAAAGGCAGGATTGGTAATATGGGTTTCAGCTGCTGATGAAAGAATATATGAAGAAGAAAAAGAATGGATAGAGGTTCTTAAAAATCGAAACACGATTTTTCTCCTGAATAAGGTAGATAAAAAAATAAACGGAGAAAAAGAAAAATTCTTTAAGAGAGAGAAAATAAACCCGGAGTTAGTATCTCTTAAAAATGAGTTAAATTTAACGGACATATTTAATCAAATAAGTAATAGGGTCAGAAACTTAAATGAGAGTATTGAGATTCCTGATATGATCGGAAACATGAGACAGGAAAAAATTGCCGAAGAGATGATGGAACAAATAAAAAATGCTATAAATAATTGGGAAAGAGTAGAAATCGCTGCACACTATTTAAATACTGCTCTTGAAAGTGTTGAAGAGATTCTCGGAAAAAGAGACAATGAGGAAGTTTTAAACAGAATCTTTGAAAGTTTCTGTATTGGAAAATAAATGTTTCACGTGAAACAATTATGATCCCGAAAGAAGAAAAAAATGAGGTTTGATATTATTGTGATTGGTGGTGGTCATGCCGGAATTGAAGCGGCACACATTGCCACTAAAAAAGGATTATCAGTAATGATGATCACCAGTCATATTGATCTGATTGGACAGATGTCATGTAATCCCTCCATTGGAGGAGTGGCAAAGGGAAACATTGCAAGAGAAATAGATGCTCTCGGTGGATTGATGGGAAAAATTATTGATTGTGCCGGGATTCATTTCAAAATGCTGAATCGAAGTAAAGGTTCGGCGGTCTGGGGAAACAGAGCCCAGGCTGATAAAGTTGTATATAGAAAGGTCGCCCGAAAGCTTCTGGAAGAGTGTAAGAATCTCACACTCTTTCAAGGAGTGGTAAAAAGAATCACAAGTGATAACAGGAAAGTTACTGGAGTAATACTCGATTCAGGAGAAGAAATACAATCCGGAGCAGTGATTTTGGCTGCAGGAACTTTTCTTAATGGAATTGCTCATATCGGGTTGAATTCTTTCCCCTGCGGAAGAATGGGTGAGCCTCCATCATGTGGACTAACTGAAAGTATCAGGGAGCTTGGAATAAAGAGCAGCAGACTGAAAACCGGAACATCTCCCAGAATAGATGGACGAACGGTTGATTTTGATTCCCTGATTAAGCAGGAGGGGGATAATGAACCATGGCCATTTTCTTTTTCAACGGAACATAAGTTAACAAACAAAACCTTCTGCTGGATAGGAAGAACAAATCACGACACGCATCTGATTATAATGGATAACATGGACCGGTCCCCTTTATATACTGGAAAAATCAGTAGTATCGGTCCAAGGTATTGTCCCTCGATTGAGGACAAAGTAGTAAGGTTTGGAGAAAGAGATGGTCATACATTATTTTTAGAACCAGAGAGTCTTGAACATCATGAGATGTATTTGAATGGATTATCAACATCTCTCCCATTTGATGTTCAAGTAAGGATGGTCAACAGTTTGAAAGGCTTTGAAAAAGCCAAAATTGTTCGTCCGGGCTATGGTATAGAGTACGATTTCTTCCAGCCACTGCAATTAAAGCCGACTCTTGAATCGAAGATAGTAGAAAATTTGTACTTTGCCGGCCAGATAAATGGAACCTCTGGATATGAAGAAGCTGCTTGTCAGGGTTTAATAGCGGGGATAAACGCGAGTCAGAAAATTCTGAATGAGCAGGAATTTGTCTTGAGCAGAGACTCATCATATACGGGTGTTTTAATTGACGATCTGGTAACAAGAGGAACAGAAGAACCGTACAGAATGTTTACATCCAGAGCCGAATACAGGTTGATATTAAGACAGGATAACTGCGATGAGAGGCTGATGCCATTATCTTACAATGCAGGATATCTGGATAAAGAGATTTACGAAAAAAGAAAAAAGATCTGGGATAAAAAGAGAAGAATTATAGATAATTTTAAGAATGAAAAGATCGATCCTGAATTGTGGAATGAAAAAAGGGATGAAAAGATAGGTCATCCTGTGAGTGCATTCGATCTGCTGAAACGTCCTGGAATATGTATCAAGGATCTTTCTGATTGTGTCGATATCAGTTCTGTAGATAGTGAATTTCTTACTGTATCGGTAGAATCAGATATTAAGTATCAAGGTTTTGTTGAAAAGCACCTCTTCGAAATCGAGAGAGTTAAAAAATATGAATCTGTCTATATTCCGGAAAATATGGATTATTCACAGATAAGTGGTTTATTGACGGAATCAAAGATAAAGTTAATCAAGATACGGCCTCAGACACTGGGCCAGGCATCAAGGATCCCGGGTGTTACACCTTCGGATATATCGGTTTTGTTAATTCATCTCTCAAAATATCGTCATGTTAACGTTTCACGTGAAACAATGGAAAGTGGCGTATGAACAAAGCATTAAAACCATATCTTAACAGGGCAAAAGCTTGTTATGAACTTAAGGAACTCGAACGCCTTGGTCTTACACCAGACCTGGATCAGAGAGAACTTATTCTCGCTTACACCTGCTTAATTCTAAAGTGGAATGATGTTGCGGGTCTGATCTCAAAGAACGATGAAGATAATCTTTTCCTCCGCCATTTTTGTGATTCGTTGCAACCGCTTTTACTTTTTGGGTTTAAAAAGAATGCGACCGTCTTGGATATCGGTGCCGGAGGTGGATTTCCCTCAATACCTATCAGAATTTTCCGTCCCGATCTCTCTTTTGTTCTGGCCGACTCTAATCGTCAGAAAGCAGCTTTCTTAAAGGAAGTAAAAAAAGAACTGAATTTTGATAATGTTACGATATTTAATGGTAGAGTTGAAAGACTTAATCCAGAGGAAAAAAAGTTTGATTACATTTTAAGCCGGGGGGTTGGTTCTCTACAGAAGTTTTCCCAGCTTGCCAAACCACTGCTTGCACCTGATGGGCATATGTACACATTTAAAACAAAACAATTTGTGTCAGAACTGGATTTTATAACTGCAAATAAAGAAAAAGATGGAATTAAGATCAGTGAAATCGCAGAATATGATCTGGGAAATCAGATTCTTGGATTAAATCTGGTTTCACTGGAAATTATAAAATAAAATGTTGAAAAGTGTGTATAAAATAATTCCCGGAAACGGAACGGTTCTTCTAAACCATTGATTTTATTTCAGTTCTATGCTGTTTGAGGGTCAGGGCCATCACAATACCAATGTTGTGGATAAGTTGTGCATATTTTGTAACTAAGGGGATTTTCTGTGGCTAAAGTTATAGCCGTGTGTAATCAAAAAGGCGGGGTTGGTAAGACTACAACATCAATTAATTTAGCAGCTTGTCTGTCTGCTGCGGAGAGAAAAACTCTCCTTGTGGATATGGATCCACAATCTAATGCTACTACCGGACTGGGATTGGATAAAAATGAAATAGAGCGTTCTATTTATGATGTAATCACAGGAAATATTGATGGTTCAGAGGATATCAGCCTTGAAAGTATAGTGGTAGATTGTGAACCAATTCAATACCTCGATCTTGCTCCATCAACACCTGATCTCGCGGGAGCGGAAATAGAGCTGGTTAATACCATCGCCCGGGAAAAACGTCTTGATTCCGCAATTTCAACTGTCCGGGATAAATATGATTACATAATAATTGATTCTCCTCCGTCTTTAGGATTGCTCACAGTTAATGTTTTAACTGCTGCTGATTCAGTTCTTATTCCCATACAGTGTGAGTATTATGCCCTGGAAGGGTTGGCTGAATTGCTGAATACAATTCGCCTTGTTCAAAAAAGCCTTAATTCCAAGCTGGTTATTGAGGGTGCATTGCTGACTATGTACGATAACCGGTTAAATTTGTCAAGACAGGTGGCAGAGGACGTAAGAAGCTGTTTTTCAGGGCGGGTCTTTGATGTGGTAATAAACAGAAATGTAAAATTGAGTGAAGCTCCATCTTTCGGAAAACCAATCATTTTGTACGATATTATGTCTTCTGGTGCAGAGAATTATCTCAATTTAGCTAAGGAAATCATGCAGAATGAATAAACAAGGGACAAGAAGAGCACTGGGAAGGGGTCTTTCTAATCTGATTCCTGTCCAGAGTGAAGACCATAGCGGTTCAGATGAGATCCATTATATCGATATTTCATCAATTAAAACCAATCCTTTTCAACCGAGGATAGATTTTGATGAGAAGGAGATTGAAGGTCTTGCCGAAAGTATTGAAAATCAAGGACTTCTGCAGCCGGTTGTAGTAAGGCAGAAGGAAAACCATTTTGAGATAATCTCGGGTGAAAGGCGTTTTCGCGCTTTTTGTCATTTGAAAAAAGACAAAATTCCCTGCATTGTTAAAAACAAGGTTACTGACAGGGAAATGCTTGAGTTAGCACTGGTTGAGAACATCCAGCGTGAAGAGCTAAATGAGATTGAGAAAGCCATTGCCTACCAGAAACTGCTTCTTGAATGCAACTATACTCATGATGAGCTCTCAAAGCAACTGGGAAAGAGCAGAACAGCAATTACAAATACTCTCCGCCTGCTTAATCTTCCCGATGCCATTCAGCAGATGTTGAGAAAAGACCAGATTACTATGGGTCATGCACGTGCGCTTCTCGCTATTGAGGAGGAAGAGAAGCAGATTGAACTGGCAAAGAAAATTGTGGAAGAGCAGTTGTCAGTAAGAGATGTGGAAAAAGAATTGCAGGGGAAAAAGGAAGAAAAAAAGAAAAAGGTTACTGTAGAGAAGAAAGAACAACAAATTGATCCGGACATGGCAGGTGTCCTTCAGCGTTTGACTTACAAGTTTGGTACACCGGTTTCAATTAAAGAATCAAGCACTGAAAAGGGAAAAATCGAGATAGAGTATTTTAGCAAATCCGATCTGGTGCGCCTGGTGGATATATTGTTAAAATGAATAAGTCAAAGCATTACACATTGATGTTTATTCCTGATGATAATGGTAAGACTTTTACCTTAAAGATACATAAGTATGTACTTCGATCACTTTTGATCTTTTCAGTACTCTTTATCACCGGGATGATTTTGTTGTTATACAAATCTGGTGAAATAGCTGCTAAATTGCAACTGACGCATCTTATTAAGATGGAAAATGCGGAACTATCCAGAGAAAACGAGAACCTTAAGCGCTTATCTGTAAAACTGGAAAGTATTGAACAGTTGTCGAAATATATTCATCAGCTTGCTTTACCGGATGAATTAGTCAGTGTTTCAGAAGAAAAAGCGAAAAAACCGTCAAAACAGAAGAGAGAGGTTGATGAGGAAAAAAGTATACCGGAGATGACAAGAGCACAGTTACCGGCTATTGATTCTTCCGCTGACCTGTCTTCATCAATTCCCAATATTCCGCCCGTAGAAGGTTGGATTACACGTCAATTTTCTACAGATTCAATAGGGGAACAGGTTGGTCACCAGGGTTTGGATTTCGCAGCTGCGCTGGGTACTCCTATCCGGGCAACAGCTTCAGGAACAGTTGAAGCCATACAGAATGATAAAATTTTTGGCTTAAGTGTTATTATAAGACATGATCATGGGTTTATTACAAAATACAGCCATTGTTCAAAGATTCTGGTTAATGAGAATGAAAAGGTTAGAAAGGGTCAGACTGTTGCTCTTGTCGGGAATACGGGGAGATCAACAGCACCGCATCTTCATTATGAAATTATAAAGGACGGGAAGAATATCGATCCATCAAAACATCTACTAGTCCATCAGAATTAGCCGGATAAGGAGAGATCATGGAAAAAGGGAACACAAAAGGGTTATACACTATACTTGGAGAAGGGACTGTTTTTGAGGGGACCATTAGCGTTCCTCATAGTTTGAGAATTGATGGGTCGTTTAAGGGAAAGATTCATACAACGGAAATCATTACAATAGGAAACACTGGTATTGTAGAGGCTGATATCGTTGCAAAGAGTGCCATAATCGGTGGAAAGGTTACAGGAAATCTTTCGGTTGAAGACAGGGTGGAGCTGGAAGCCGATTCATCTTTGATTGGAGATCTGAAGACCCGCGATCTGATTATTAATGAGGGCGCGGTTTTTCATGGAAATTGTTCGATGCCCAAGTCCAGGGGAGAAAGCGTCTGAAAAAGACGTTTTTTCCTGATTTTTTAACTTTTAATAAATATCCTCATTGCTTTATCTAACCCCATTATTTTTACCAAATTACATCTTTATCTGTAAATTATTAACCCATATTTCCGGATAAGTCTGTATAACGATACATAAAAGGTGCAGATTTTTTGATTGTAGAAGGGTTAAAATATCAGATTTTTTCCAGTTGTTTTATCCCATCAAGAGTGTACCTGGCGGCGGAGTAAAGTACCAGTGCTGATGTGATCCGGATCAGGTGAGGAAAAACAACCGGGGAGAGTCCGGCAAGGATCCATGAGATTAAAATGATCTGAAAAAAAGTTGTGGCTTTTCCACAAATTCTCGGTTGTACGACAACATTACCGCAGGTGACATGGATTATTACCGCCCCTATTAATAGTAAAGCATCTCTGCTTATGACAATCAACAGGTACCATACAGGGATACTTACAATAAAAGCACCTTCAGGGGATTTTGACAGAACTACAAGAGAGGAGATCAGGAGAGCCTTGTCTGCCAGTGGATCTATGATCGTTCCGAGTCTGGTGATCTGTCCTCTGGTTCTCGCTATATATCCATCAACTGCATCCAGAAACATAGTACAGAAGAAAAGGATTGCTGCTGACCAGCGTAGAATTTCCTGTGGGTTTGCATCTTTTACACTCATGTTATAATACGTGATCAGCAGAATGAATACCGGTACACAAAGAATTCGGAAAATTGTGATCTTATTTGCCAGAGTCAGAGGCATACCAGGTCTCCAAAAATCATTTCAGAATCAAAGAGTACATAGTATTTAAACGGTTGGCTTTAAAAAATAATTTTTGCACTTTTAAGATTCTTTGTCTGCCGCTTATGTTTACTGGTTTCATGTGGATGGAGAAAAAGAAATACAACTGGAACTAAGGATCACTTAATAGAGGAAGAGAGTGCTGAAAAATTTGTGTAAACCTCAGAATAGTTGGTGTATGGATTAT
>ERZ795047.835-NODE-835-length-35564-cov-8.823059_pt1 | contig 35564 bp, 35 predicted proteins | sample MGYA00375131_ERZ795047 | MGnify/ENA primary metagenome ERZ795047 (study PRJEB30176, sample SAMN05720228) | activated sludge metagenome | isolation source: Anaerobic digester | place: Japan | collected 2015-05-20 ...
GCCTCAAGCGTTCGCGCATGCACATCAGTCTAGCGCCGCAGAGGCGGACTGGAGGACGGAAATGAGTTTCGACAAGGCTCCCAGATCCAATCGGATACACATTGCTATCCTCGGGCGAATGAACTCGGGCAAGTCGAGCCTTATTAACACCTTAGCAGATCAGGACGTTGCCGTGGTTTCGCCGATGGCCGGAACGACTACGGATATCGTCTACAAGTCGATGGAGATACATGGGACCGGCCCGGTCGTGTTCATCGATACCCCCGGAGTAGATGATGACAGCCTTCTCTCAGAAGCGAGGGTTGCCAGGACCATGAGGGCGATCAACAAGGCCGATATGGCCGTAGTTGTGGTCGATGCCAAGTTGGGCGAAGGGGAGCCTGAGGCCCAGCTATATTCCTGTCTCGAGCGCAAGAGGGTTCCCTATATTGTGGCCGTGAATAAGACGGACCTTTGTGATGCCGACTGCGTTTTATGTGACGGTGCGGGCGCCTCCGGGGAAGAGGATGCGCCTCGTGTGTGTGTAAGTGCTAGGACGGGAAGGGGAAAAGAGGAACTGCTAGGTGCCATAAGCCGGTTGGCTCAATCCGTAGGCGGACTGGGCGAGGGGCCCCCCATAGTAGGCGATCTTGTAAGCTGTGGAGACATGGTGGTTCTGGTCATTCCGGCAGATGCCCAAGCCCCGAAGGGCAGGTTGATTCTGCCTCAGGTCCAAACCATAAGAGATGTTTTAGATCACGAGGGGATTGCGGTCGCCGTAAGAATTGACCAATTGAGGCAGCTCTTCGCCGATAAGGATTTCCTGCCGAGATTGGTTGTGACTGATTCCCAAGCCTTCGGGGAGGTAGCCCCCGTAGTCCCGGAATCCGTTCCCATGACATCTTTTTCGATTCTCTTTGCACGCCATAAGGGTGACTTCGAACTTCTGGTCGAAGGCGCTCGCGCCATAGAAGGCCTTGAGCCTGGCGATGTAGTGCTCATATCCGAGGCGTGTACTCATCATCCCATCGAAGACGACATAGGGACTGTGAAGATCCCACGCCTTCTCAATGCGAAAGTCGGCGGAGAGCTGAGATATGAATGGCAACGCGGAGGCGATTTTCCGGAGGATTTGGACAGATTCAAGCTTGTCATTAACTGTGGCGGGTGTATGCTTAACAGGAGAGAGATGTGTTCGCGCCTTGAGGCCGTGGCAGACGCCGCTGTTCCAGTCACAAACTATGGAATGGCAATCGCAGCGTGTCTGGGGATCTTGCCCAGGGCCTTGCGGCCTTTCGCACTCTGAAATGAACCGTCTGCATAAGCCCGGTGATCCGCGAGTACCTCGAGGCCTAAGGAGCAGAGATAGCGGACTGTGCGGCCGATCCCCAAGTCGAATCTTTATTGCCCGATACTTGAATTAGGTGTGTCGACGCCCCAACTGCATTGGTCATAATGCTTCAGCCTTGCCCACACCATGCCCAAAAAGGTGAGACAACAAGGCGAGGGACGTCGACACTTCACATTATCTAAGGGACTTTTCTGCAGACGGGAGGTGTATTTGGCCGACAAGGTCGGCTCCAAGACGCAAGGCTCCGGCTTGGTCCTGCGATACCAAGCCGGAGCTTTACATCGGAAGAAGAGAGTTGAACCTCCCGCCAACCGCATTCTCTTCCTTGATAGGCTGACCGTTGTAGGAATATAATAGTTATACTTAGCCGTGAACAACCATCCGGAGGTGGGCGTTTTGGCGATTAGTCCAAGACTGCTTGAGATACGGAGTTGCCTTGTGCATGACTACGAACCGTTGATAGATTACGGTGCATGGCGTGTGGCCGCTATATGCTCCTCCGAGCGCAACGCAGTTGACGGGGTGAAGTCCCTTGAAAGGCATAACGAGACAGACGAAGTCTTTTTGCTCTTGGCAGGCAGGGCCTTTCTCATTATAGGCGAGGGAGACGCAAGTGTCGAAACGTTTCATGCTGTGGCGATGGAGCCGCTCAAGGCATACAACGTGAAGCGAGGCGTCTGGCATTCGTGTGTGCTCGACACAGATTCTGTAGTGCTTGTTGTTGAGAATCGCGATACTACCCACCTGAACTCGGAGTTTCTCGATCTTCCGTCCGAAATATGCCATCAATTGCCCGACATCTGCGGTGAGATAGTTTAGAGCCTCGGCATGTTCCGCGTCAGGCTGCCGCTTTGCCAGTTATGCAAATCTCAAGCCACATCGGAAAAACCTGAGCCGGTGAACGCCAATAACCTCAAAAGACAGAGGAGTTTCGGACATCTAGTGCGAAACTTACATGCAGAAGCATATCCTCATCCTGCCTGTGCTGGTAGCTCGCGACCTATTCCCAAACTAAGTCATGCGGGCGACTCCGAGCCGATTCTTATCATGATCAATCTCTTGGTTTTTATAGATCGAGCGTGATTACAAAATGAATTCAAGCGTCGAGTCACACCCTTACACCTCCTTCTTTGCTGATTCTCGGGAGGGCCGTTAAGTTAGCTGAAAAGAAGATGGTGACTTGGAAATGATGTATCATTTTGTGCCAATGGGCTGTAATTGTCGAGATGAGGTGATAGTCAATGTCCAGAAGAAGAATAGCAATCGTCCTTGTATGTTTTTTCATTCTGTCGCTCGGGCTTGTAGTGGGAAGCCCGGCATACTGCGGCGAAACCTTGGCAAGCACCACATATTATCAGGGCGGCAAGAGATTTCAAGTCGATGTTGACCTGGGGGCAAATTGGGAGATGACCCTCACCGTCTACCGGATTGAGCTGAGCGGAAAACCGCGCAAGTTGTGGAGTTATACGGGTGACCACATAGAATTGGAAATGGTGCGGGATGTTGACGGGGATGGGTTCGTTGAAGTGTTGGCGATGGAGTACGGCGGGAATACCTACGCCTGCCCGATCCTGTTCCGGGTGGATAAGAACGAGAAGGTGCGGCAGATACCGATCGATCTAGGGAAGATGTATGAGAAACCGAATTACATGTTGATTACCAGAGCAGCCTCGTTCATAGATCTGGATGATGATGGAGTGGATGAGCTTATCGCCTGGGTTCCACAGTATTGGATGCCGTATTACGCCAATAGCGATATGGTTTATGCGTCGATCATATGCAAAGCGAAGGACAACCGTTATGTGGCGGCTGCCGGCGATTATGCTTCAGTATACCGGTTCCTCATAAGCGAATTGAGAAATGAAATAGTTACATACGGAACTGACATCTTGGAACTAGACGTCGGGCCATACCTCCAAAATTGCTGTTTGCTGTTGCTCTATCGATCCCTTGTTGGCGAGATGACGCAGGGACTCCAGGAATTCGATACCCTGTTTCCACATGCATTGAAGGTCATCGACCCTGTTGCTGACAAGTGGTTTGCCGATACATGGAAGGACTTCATGAAGCGCAGAGTGGATCTGCTGACGCAGGCAACCAGGGATTTCGGGGGGATTGCGCAGAAACGCTGAATTAGTGCGGGCCGATTGGAGCATGAACGAGCAGCCCCACTACTGGGATTGCATGGTAATGGCGCCAACCGACACCTGACGAATGGCCAACTATTCATTGAAGGTATATTGCTGACGAAGATGGAAGTATCACACGCGTGTCTGTTGCGGAAGGACTAATGCCTAAAGCCCAGGTTGTGTGACCGGGGAGGTGCTCAAAGCGAATGGAGCGGAGCAGGATATATGGCGCTTTCGAGCGCGTGAGTAGAAAATGGTGGTTCTACGTCTTGGTCGTTATGGCCCTGGGGATTCCGCCTTATGCATCCACGGGAGTAGCCCCTGAACAGATAGCCAGTTTAGTTCAAGAAGTTCTTTCTCAGGGGTTGACGGCATATAGCGCTCTCATGCCCATGCTGCACATTGCTGTTGCAGCTCTGGTCGTGTTGGTGGGCATTTACGGAAACAGGGTGGGAAGACTCTTCAGCGCTTTTATGGGGCTTCACTATATATTCATAGCCATTGCGCAGAACACTGCCGTAACTCCTACTTTCGGATATGCCGTTATCAGCAGCAATGTCCTTTTGTTCATGGTAATCGGGATAATGTGGTTGTGGGATGCAGCGATCGGGAAGACCGACTACACGCTGCGAGGGCCGCATCCGTGGTGGACGTATTGGGTTCTGCCTCTGGCAGTCTTGGCGTTTTGGGGACCTGATGTCCCGTGGAGTTTCCATCTTCGGTACCTAGTGACGTCCAGTTCTGTCGGAGCGTTCTGCCTGATGACGCCTATCTACCTTTCTGTCTTGAGCTTCTGTCCTAGGTATAATCTTCCTGCGGTTCGACTTACAAGCTTTGTCGGAATACTCATGGCCATATTCAATTTCATGATAGGCTTGTCTCTTTGCATAGGCGGCAATGCAAGCCTCGGGATATACCAGGTATTCATACATCTGCCGCTGGCGGCACTGTCGACATATTCTTTCATAAGCTCGTTTCGGGCGGGTCGCGCGAGGCAACCATGTTCGTAGCGAGGATCCAATTGATCTTCAGAATGAGCGTGGGGGAGCCCTCGAGTTAATTCGTTAAGAGGTGGAGGGAATTACGAAGTGGAGCCTTTTGCGTCTCTTGACCATGAGAGGTACATGCGGGAGGCCCTATCTGAGGCAGAAAAGGCCTTTGAGCGGGGCGACAGACCGATAGGCGCCGTTATTGTGCATGACGGTGAGATAATCGCCAGAGGTTCTAATAGGTTCTTCAGCGAGAGCAGCTATATTGCCCATGCCGAGCTTAACGCATTAGTATCAGCAGCACCCTACCTGTATGACCATGGACGAGAGTGCGTCATTTACACCACTGTTGAGCCATGCGTAATGTGTCTTGGCGCTATTATACATGCCAACATCAGGAATATTGCGTTCGGGATGCACGACAACTACATCCAAGCCCGTAAGATCATCGATGCGGTTGAATACGTAGACAGGAGAGTCCATAATTACCTCGGCGGCATACTCGAAAAGGAATGTGTGGAGCTTTACAGGCGCTACTCCGAAAGGGAAGCACAGCTAATGCTGACGGGAACGCAGAACTCCTGGTAGGTTTGAAAAGTGCTCAGAGGAGGGATAGCTAGATTCGTCAGACAAATGGATATTGACAGGTGAGCGCCATGGGGGCAAAGACTCCAGATAGCGTGAATCGCGAAAACGTGCAGGAATCTGCATCATCGGCAGCCTGGGTTTTGAGTAGACTCCGATCGCGCGAGACGGAGGCCGTTTCTGGCAGCCGGTTACTGCGGAGGCTCGCCCCTTGGAGGTTCGTCCTGCACACCTGCTAAGCGACTTCAAATTGGTTCTTGCGAGAGTCTTATGAGTAAGACCATGCGGCAAGGCTGTTTTACGAGAGCCCATCGACGCATGAAATGTGAGGTTGGCTGATCTCGCTCGTGAGAAGGATTTGCTGTTCGTGACTGGTAAAGCTGAAGTCGTGTACATTCTGACTGGCCAGGGTTATTCATTGGTGTTGAGCGTTGAAACCCAAGGCCAGTTCCTGTCTGCGCTAGGCAAGTTATGATATTTGGAGGGGGATTGGCTTATCATGCGTCGAAAAGCTCGAGAACGAGACGATTCTCTATGTGAAACGCAGTACGAGGGGTTCTTTTCAGAGTTCTATGATTTGCTGCACTCATCCTACAATGCTGATCTGCCCACATACTTGGACTTGGCTGAGGAATATGGCGATCCCATTTTAGAGCTAGGATCCGGAACCGGGAGACTGTTGATTCCTCTTGCCAGGGCTGGATACAGGGTGACCGGACTCGATTGTGCTGAAGACATGTTCGCACTCTGCAGGAAGAAGCTTGAGGCGGAAAACGGGGCTACACGGGAACGAGTGACTCTTGTAAATGGAGACATGAGGGATTTCGATCTCGACATGAAGTTCAACATGGTTTTGGCGGCGTGCAATACGATACTTCACTGCACCACCATTGATGATCTTCTGGCTGTGCTTGCCAGAGCCCGTCGGCATCTAAGCCAAAAAGGAGTCTTCGTAGTCGATTTTGCCATACCTAATATCCTCAGGATGCTTCAGACAAATGGCGCCGAGGCCAGGTTTGAAATGGTCCATCCTGTGAGCGGCACTCGCATAATCGATACATATGTCGCAGGCTACGATTTCACCAAACAGATGGAGACGTACGAGGCGCGCATTGAGGAATGGGACGAAAGCACGATGCTGAGATGGAGCGAGGTCAAGACTGAACGGGCCTTCTATTTTCCCCGCGAGATAGAGCTTGCCCTCAGGTGCAGTGGTTTTGAGATAGTCAAAACATGGAAAGGTATGCGCGGAGGTCCGTTGGTGGAGACCAGTCAAGACATGGTTTACGTGTGCAGATTGGCTCGGCAGGGTTAGTCGAGAGGATCTAGCCATGTTACAGGCGCCAGAGGCCAAGCATGTTTAGATTCATGATTCGTCTATCGTGATTGTCTGGAGCAACGAAGCCGCTTTGGGTAGCGACTCGAGATCGAATTCTGCACACGCGACATGCAGAGTGATACAGCAGGGTTCGATGCTGATGCCTTCCAGATCGAGCGAACGGAAGGCGCCCTCGTATATCTGGAGCAGATCGATGAGGATGAGCCCCCGTCCGAGGTAGTCAACGCCGGGCGGCAGAACGGGCATGATAGAACTGAGGACTATGTCGGGAAGGCTGAGTCCTAGTGGCCCGGAGATTCTGAGGGCGACGACGGCCCCTTGGACCGTCGGGTTCGAGAGGCAGATTACCGGATGGAACTTTATATTGTACGGCAGTGCCAACTGGAGCGTAATCATGCCCGATGCGATTTTTACATCGACTACCTTCAGCCCTTGAGGCAGCTCCATGTTTTGCAGGGCGTGTTTGATTTCTGCATCGCATATTCTCACTGTCAAGGATTCCACTCTCATTCATGTCTCACCCACCCTTCCAGAAGCCCCTCGGCCACTCATTCTTATAGGCGTCGATTGGGGAGTATGCGATAGCAGACGATTCAGGCAACTGGGAGCGAAGCTTGCAATTGCTTGGCGAATCCGGTCGAACTTTCACATTAGGTTACAGAATTCTTCGATACTGCGTGTGCTTCCTCCTTTATTCCATTCCTGCAGGAAGTATCTTAGCTGATTGCTCCGTCAGCAGGCCACCTCGGAATGGCTTATGCCATTCTATGCTTGCAGGAGTGGAAGCCATTTAGGCGAATCTGCAGAATCAAGCCGGTGATGTGCGCGATGACGGGAGGGATCATGGTGAAGAGAATTGCCAAGGCGATACTGATTGTCGTAGCCGTGGCTTTGCTCGCACTCGTCGCGTTCATAGTGGTTATAGCCGCCACAGACTACAGACCTTGTGACATTGAGCCAGTTGAAGTCGAAAACCGCCGTGAATGGGTGACCGAATCGGGTGCAGAGTTGAGCGTGACCACGTTCAACATAGGCTATTGCGGACTGGACAAGCACACCGACTTTTTCATGGACAAAGGCACGATGTCGCGGTCTATAAGCCGGGAGCAGACAGAGATCAACGTCGACAGAGTCTCACAGTTCCTTCAGGAGGCCGATTCCGATTTCTACCTTGTGCAGGAAGTAGACCGGAAGGGAAAGAGGAGCTACAATATCGATCAATACAAGAGATTCATTCGCGACTTTCCCGAATACAGCAGCAGTTTCGCTACGAATTACAAAGTTGCATGGGTGCCGATCCCCGTCACCCACCAGTACGGCAACATCTACTCCGGGATTGCCACATACTCCACGCGCCGGGTAGACTCTGCCGAAAGATTCTCATTGCCCGGGCAGTATCCTTGGCTGAAACAACTCTTTATGCTTGATCGTTGTCTTTTGGAAAGCAGGCTTCCTGTCGATAACGGGAAGGAATTAGTCCTCGTCAATTTGCACCTGTCCGCATATGATCAGGGCGGGACCATAAGAGCCCAGCAGCTCGCGTTCGTAAAGGAGTACGCTGTGCGAGAGTGGGGCAAAGGAAACTACGTGATTTTAGGGGGAGACTGGAACCACCTACTATCGGCCACTCCCAAGGAGAAGAAGGCGTCATACGGAGATGCCTGGCCTGATTGGCTCCAGCTTTTGCCCGACGATTTTGTCCTGGAGGGGTTCGAGTGGGCCATGGATGAGGAAGTCGCCAGCAACAGATGTGTGGATCGACCCTACAACCCGGCTACCACGGTTGTGCAGACGATCGACGGTTTTCTTGTGTCGCCCAATGTGGAGATTGTAGCCGTGCAAGGCATTGATTTGGGGTTTGAAAACTCAGATCATAACCCTGTTACTGCCGTATTTAAGCTGAAATAACAGATCGTTGGGAGCGCATGTTGTGTAAAACTGCATCGAGGGGCTTGGTTGCCCCGTCCCGTGCCTTGCAAGCTTCGCCTGCTCTGACGGCTGTGTTGAAGCGGATGTTATGGGTGTCTGGTTGACGCATTCTTTCGAACACCCCCGAGGGCACGTGCATGTCCCATTTTCCAGATGATATCACCAAGGCGAATCTGGAGAAGCCGAAAGCCGCCGGAGCAACAATGGCCAGAGGTCCTTCAACAGAGGCTGCGCAGGCCCTCGTCGATCATTGCAGAAGGACAGGGAGGGAAAGGACTTCTGTTCGGGCATTTGCAGAGCCCGGCACAAAGAGGCACTTGTTGTTGTTCAATATGGTTTTTGGGGCTTCGGCATATCTGCCGCTACGTTGCTCTGGTTCGAGTTCTGAGTGCCAAATAAATGTGGTTTGATTTGTAGGGAGAATGGCCAATATCGGCTGATAGATGAGACGGCTCATTCAGTGCAGTGCCTGGTTTCAGCTAAGAAGTATTGCACATTAGCAAATTTGGAGTGATTCTGTATGAAAAGAGTGCTCAACAAGGTCAAAGTGGCAACAGTGGCGGCGGTTCTTGCGCCACTTTTATTTGGACTCTTCTGCCCCTATTCCACGGTTGCAGCAACACAGATCTCCGAAAAATGGATAGGAAAATCATCTCCGGATTTCGTGCTGAGAACATTGGACAGCAAGAAGATTGCACTCGGCGATGACCCGAAATCCGTCTATGTGCTGGATTTCTGGGCTGTAGGGTGCGGACCCTGTAAGAGGCTCGCCCCTCACCTTCAGACTTTACATTCAAAGTATGCACCAAAGGGAGTTACGGTAGTAGGGGTAAACGTGGGGGACAGTCCTAGCGCGATAAGCAAGTACGCAAAAGAGAACAAGCTCACTTATACGATGGCAATTGGAGATGCGAGGACGGTGGATGCATTTGGAGTCTACGCATTTCCCACAGTCGTCATCATTGACCGCAAGGGCGTAATCAGAGACGTGTATGTAGGATACCTCCCTGGCTGGGAGCAGAAGATGGAGAACACTATCAAACAGATATTGGGGGACTAGCGCTGTGGCGGAGAGATCTGGAGCTGGTCCAACCCGCCAAGTTCCAGTATGGGCTTTGATTCTGACGGCGGGCGTGGGGCTGATGGCGGTTGGCGCAAGACTGGGCGACTTCGAGATGATATTTCTGAACGCAAAACTAATCTGCCTTTCGTGCATAGGGATTGAGTGATAGATGGCTATACGAAAACGGAAATCGTCGGCCCGTTCCATCGTGCAGGCGCTGGCGACGATTGCTGCAAATTCAGGCTTCCCACAGATGAAGATCTGCCCGTACCCCGGGCTGAACTGTTATGCCTGCCCCTTGGCATCCTTTGCGTGTCCTATTGGGTCGCTTCAGAAGTTCATCGCCACAAGGCAGTTCCCTTATGCCATGACCGGGTTTTTTGCGACGGTAGGAGCTGTAGTGGGGCGGGCTGCTTGCGGGTGGGTATGCCCCTTTGGATTTCTCCAGGATCTCCTGGCAAAATTGGGGCCGAAGCGGAAACTTCTTCGATCTCAGCGAGGGAATTGGATCAGATACGCGGTCTTGATCGCCTTGGTCGGAGTGGGAACATACGCAGTCGGGCAGCCGCTGTTTTGCAAGATATGTCCGGCGGGGACACTAGAAGGCGGAATACCGCAGGTGCTTACGAAACCCGCGCTAAGAGTGCTCATCGGACCGCGCTACTGGGTGAAGATCGGCCTTTTGGCTGTGATGATCGCGGCTTCGATATTGATCAAAAGGCCGTTCTGCCGATTTGCATGTCCGTTGGGGGCCATCTGGTCGCCATTTAACAAGGCGAGCTTGATGCGCTTGGAGGTGGACGAGGGAGCTTGCACTCAGTGTGGAGCATGCAAGAACGTTTGCCCTGTTGAACTTGAGGTTTACCGAGATCCGAATTCGGACGCGTGCATCAGGTGCCTGGAGTGCACAAGGTGTGATGCGGTGAGCGTGAGCTGGAGCCGGAAGTCTACCAGCGCAGGCAAAGCTTGCGTTGGCGGTCTGTAGGGGATCCCGCACGCAATCGAGTGCTTCGCATCTTCTAGGATTGGCAAGACGCTCTGGAGGAGGAGTGGCTGTCCGTCATGGAGGCGTGCGGATGGCGTTTCACGGAGCGGGGCTTTTTACACATTCATCAGCTTTGAGCAAAACAATGCAGTCTATAGAACCGAGCATAGAGCGCTATCGAAGCCCGACGCAGACGAGTATTTCGGTCTCTTCCAGGATGCAGGCTGGGAGCACGTGGCGTCCTATTCGAATACCCACTATTTCAGGTGTCTGCCTGAGGCATGCGAGTTCCCGGAAATCCATTCTGATAGGGATTAGTTGCGGGACAAGTATCGGCGCAGGGACTGGATAATGCTGGCTTTTATTGTGATATACTTGCCTGATTGGATCACCATTGTCTTAAGACCGGTCCCATCAGGGAAAGGCCCATTTCTGACCGGGCTCTATTCGTTAGGAAGATGGGGTTGCGTCCTCTTGATCGCCATGGCCGTACAGGATGTACATGCTGATGAGGTCGGACTAGGCGACTTAGGTTCGTTAGCGTCTCGAGCAATCCTGATGATCATATTCCTGTTTGGCTCCTATGCATGGGGTGTCCCGTGCACGGAATCAGACTTGGACACCTATGTGGTGCTGCCTGAGAACGCAGACATGAGAGAGATTGATGCGGTGAAGTTGATTCGCAAAGCCATTCATGACAAAAAGACAATGCCCGTGGATGTGATAGTAAGCAAAGAGAACGAGTCTAACCGCTGGAAAATTGCCCCCACTATTGAACGGTAGTTTGTGTAGGAGAGAATAGTGCTGTATGGATGACAGCACAGTCTAGGGACTGATAAGTCAGTCAGTCGAAGAAAGCGTCGACGAAATCATCGAGGCTATCATCGAAGAAAGCAGATCAGAGCTTGTTGGCGATACCAGGTTATGGAACACTGCGAATAATTCGCAGTGTTTTGGCATGACACTACGAATATTTCGCGGATAGCATTACAGTTAGAGACAGTTAATGGAAGGTAATACCTTTCGGGGCGCCGAATCCCCATATTTATCCACACAGCAGGCCAGTACAATAGCATGAATAGGTAATATCCGGGTCGGTATGGAAAATACAAACCATATAAAGTCATTCCAATTCATATTATGTAAACTTCACTTCTAACGCTACGATTTTTTCGTAGCATAAGAAAAAATACTACGACAAAATCGCACTGTCGCCCTTGTCTTGTCCGATTCCCGCCTAATGACGACCGACAGGGATCATTTCATGCGCGCAGGCACCGATTTGGATAGGTGCTATTCGGTACTTGTCCTCGTTTTCAAAGAGCGCCACACAACTGGCCGGGTTTTGTTCAGCAAACCAAAAACTAAAGATGATCTTGATCCCAATGCCATATGGCCACCTACAGCCGTTCCATTGGCAACTCGAGCTATTTCGGTTTTGGCATTCTGCTCTGTTCACAAGATAAGTGCCTCGAGCTACCGTTGTCAATCACCATCATCCACAGCAAAGACGCGTGTTTGACGCTGGGATAAGTGAATAAGATGTGCCGGCAGATACGTTATGGAGTTGTGGTCCACAATTTCGTAAGGCGCAGGCAGCTTCAGCCATCCGGTCTCACGACTTCTGTGGTAGTATCAGGTGGTGGGTTTCACTTAGGTCATTAATAATCATCGAGGGTCTTAGTGAAATCTGTGGGTAGGGATGATGGGCTTTCCCCTGCTCAACCACTGTAGGGAGGGAAATAGATTGGCTAAGGGATTGAAGGATCCGGTTAGCGGGCTGACTCATCTTGCAGGTGCGATCATGTCTGTTATAGGCCTTGTTGTACTGTTGCGAGCAGGTATTGCCAATGAAGATCTGTGGCAGATTGTGTCGTTTTCAATATTCGGTGCCAGCCTGATATTGCTTTACTCCGCCAGCGCTGCATATCATTTGCTCAATGTCCCGTCCAGTGTGGAACTTGTATTGCGCAAGCTCGATCACATAATGATCTTCGTTCTCATAGCCGGCACATACACTCCGGTCTGTCTCGGTCCGCTGCGTGGCGCTACGGGCTATGTCATACTGACGATAATCTGGGCTTTGGCTATTGCCGGCGTGTTCTTCAAGGTATTTTATCTCAACGCTCCGAGGTGGTTGTATACCGGCATATACTTGGCAATGGGCTGGCTTATAATCTTTGCTACAGGCCCTTTGGTCCGTGCAGTAGGCCTTCACATTCTCAGTTGGCTCCTTATCGGGGGAGTCTTCTACTCTATCGGGGCAGTGATCTACGGGCTCAAGAAGCCGGATCCGTTCCCGGGCCGGTTCGGCTTTCATGAGATATTCCACATCTTCATCCTCCTCGGCAGCCTGAGTCATTTTCGTTTTATCCATTTGCTTGCGTAGCGTATCTTTCTTGCTGCCTTGGTCTTCTCTTTTTTTCTGAAGGCCAAGTTGCGGGTATTATGGCAATTAGGTTACAAGCTGTATTTCTGCTATGATTAGTTGAGATGAGTCTTTCCTCATTTACACATCGGGAGGTGGCCGTATGAGGTTCGCTGATCTTATTGCCACAGCTGTGCGGCGGTGTCGCGCAAGGCTCCTGGAGTCGTTCCTCATTGTGCTGGGCATTGCTCTCGGAGTTGCAGTGGTGGCTGCTTTTTCAGGACTCATCGGCACAGTAGGAAAAGAGTACCGCCAGTTCAGTGATTCCATAGCATTCAGAGAGATCTGTATCGAGTCAACGTCAGGGCGAAGCGGTGGAAGCTACTCCACTGATAGGCCGGCGTTTGCCCTGTCGCGGACTGGCGAGGCGCCGTACGAACTATCTCTACATGATGTGGATCGCATCAAGTCTAGGGTTTCTCCTGACGTGTACGTCTACGCATATGAGGACTTTTTTCAACATCTGCGGCCTGGGGACGATCTCTCGGTCGGTTCATCCCTGGACGATTCTATTCCGAAATCTTCAGAAAACCCGGAAAAGGGCCCTGTGCCGCGAAATGTTCGAGTGATTGCTGCCACGGAAGAGGTGTTTTCCGCCTACGGCGCCGAATTCCGGGAAGGCATAGGGTTCTCCCGCCCTGATGTAGCTTCCGGCGAAAGGTGCATGGTTCTCGGCAGCAGGCTGGCTGAGAGGTTCTTTGGAGATGCACCTGCTGTAGGGAAGAAGATGATATGGCAGAACGAATGGATGGATGGCCCCACAGGTGAACTTGAGCTTTCGCCTTCCGGGCATGTCTATACTGTGATCGGAGTTATGGAACGGATTGAGCCCCCGGTTTCAGCTGGGAAGGCAGGCGAATCTCCAGATGACATTGATTTCTCCATCGATGGAAGTGCCTATATTCCCATAACTTCAGCCCCTGGCATGGAGGGCCCCAATCCGAAAGTCCACGAGATCCATGCTGTATCAGCCTTATCCAAAGATGCTGCACGAGCTATGGATGAGGTGAGGCAGGCGATAGAGACGGAATACGATGGGCGTCTTGACGCGAGCTCGGGGATGGAATACATGAAAGAGAGTATGCGCGAGCTGCGAAGCTTTGCCACTGGCATTCTGGTTTTGGCTTCGGCGGGATTGGTCATAGCATCGATCAACATTCTCAACCTAATGCTTGCACGGGTTTTGCGGCGTACTCGGGAGATCGGTATTTCGGCTGCCCTGGGCGCAGGCCGGCGTGAGATATTCCGAGAGAGTCTGGCGGAGTCGCTGGTGCTCGGGATATCAGGAGGCGTAATAGGCCTTCCGCTCTCTTACGGCCTGGTAAAGCTGATGTCCCGCATTATGGAGGGGCTCGATGTGTCCGTCGGCCTTACAGGGGTTTTAGCCGGGGCTTTGTCCTGCATCGTAGTAAGCGTGATTTTCGGACTCTATCCAGCCTACCTCGCTGCCTGTATAATCCCGGCGGACGCCCTGAGGGGGGATTAGGCCGATGACTTCGCATCTGTTCAAATCCGCGTGGATCAATATGAGTCGACGCCCAATGCAGTCTATTCTGACGATCATTCAAGTGGCTCTTGCAGTAGCCTGCATGGTTTCGGTGGCAAGCTACAGGATGAATGTGTCGACAGCGGTCGACCGTTTCAAGTCTTGTACTGATGACATAGTGATTGCCATGGGCGGGATGGAAAAGCGCACTGAGGGCGGGTATATGAGAAACATGTACAATATTTTCGATGACGACGACATTGCCCAACTCAATGCTGAAGTTTCCCTCGTGGAGTCTGTAACTGTTTACGAGGATATGTGGGACATTGAGGCTGATGTGGATGGAACGTTGTATCGAATTGGCTTAGGTGCGTTAGTCGGGCCTGGCTATCAAGACGTGGTCGGCTTCGACATGATCGAAGGCAACTTCATAACCGATGTGGATATGAAGGCGCAGTCCCGCGTGGTCGTTATCTCGGAAGCCCTCGCGAAGATTCTGTTTGGGGAGGGCCCCTACGTAGGCAGAACGCTTGGCATTATGCCAGTCTGGGCGCGACGGAGTTTTGCTAATGAAGACGGGGCCATGCCCGTGGCACCCACTGAATACCATGTTATAGGCGTATACAGCAATTCTAAGACGTCTACGTCAGCGATGTCGAGCTATACTGGCATGCATCCAGCCATCCTCTGTCCGCTCACGTCCGATCCCAATCAGATTTACAGTTCAGGCCAGGGCTGGTTATGCATGGACGAAGAGTATCCATACGGCACATTGATGATCAAGGCCGCCCCCGGCAAAGCTGCAGCAGTTCGTGACCGTATCGTTGCCATGGTGTCAGGCCGTCCGAGTCCCGATTCATTGAGCGGAAGTAGTGGGAGTATGGTGGTCATGGGAGGCGGAAGCGCTGAATTTGACGGGCCAGGGTCAGATGGCGAAGGCTCCGATTGGTATTCGCCCCCTGATGAAGAGAGCGGCGCGTCGGTGATATTCGAGAGAACTGATGACTTGGAGCAGATGATAGGCTCATCTATGACTAAGATGACGTTGTTGCTCGGCGGCGCTACGCTTATTGCGATAATCGTGAGCGCTCTGGGCATTCAGAGTGCTATGATGGTAAATGTGACTGAACGCACCCGCGAGATCGGCTTAAGGCGCGTTCTTGGCGCCTCCCGCCGCGTTGTGGTGGTCCAGTTCACCGTTGACGCCATGATACTCGCGGCAGTAGGAGGCGGATTCGGAGGGCTTCTGTCATTTGCCCTGTATCCATACCTAATGAATTCTGTCTTTTCCAGTATGGGCCCGGGATGGCTTTTGGACGTGAGTGCGAGGCCTGTGGGATGGGCCATATTAGCCGGGATTGTTCTTGCCGCCGCAGTGGGTGCCCTCTTTGGGGCGATACCTGCGGCACAGGCTGCCCGTGTTCAGCCTGCAGATATAGTGAGAGAGCTTTGATTCGGGGAGGTATTCTTATGGCTGCAGGTACGCCGGAAACCGAAAGGGAGTATGAGCCCATAGTCACCAGTCCGGCGCGGACTTCATCGAGCAAGACCCGCCGCGACATGGGCATGCTCATATTCATCATAGCCGTGTTGGTTGGCGCGGTTGCCCTGGCTGCACGGTTTCTCATACCCAAAGAAAAACCCTACCTCCTCTCGAACTACACATTTGCCCATGTCAGCACGGCTGATTTCACTGACTCTGTGAGCGCCCCCGGAACCGTAGCGCCGGCTACCACAGTGGACGTGCGTGCTGACGTTTCTGGGGTGGTTGCCAAGCTCAGCGCCGCTTTAGGTGATGAGGTGAATGTGGGCGACCCCATATGCGTTCTTCAGTCGCCAGAGCTTGTTACAAGACGTGACGAGGCAGTGCGCCAGGTGGTTGCTGCTGAGGATGCACTTGCCAAGGCAAAGCTCGATGCTGCTCAATCGGAGGAACGGGTGAGGAGAGAGATCGTCGTAGCCGAGCAGGCGGTTTCAGATGCACTTAATCGACGTGAGGATATGGAGAAGCTGTTCGAGGCGGGCGCTGTGTCCCGAGTCCAGGTGGACGAGGCGCGGGCCGCGGAAAGCAAAGCGCGTATGGCGCTGGATAACGCGCGGTTGGATCACGATGCCACTATTAGGTCGAACGCCCTCTCGATCGACACGGCCACAAGGCAGGTTGGCGTGGCACGGAATGCTTTGCGCGCTGCCGAGGATTGTATTTCACAGCTCACAGTCTGCTCGCCTATTAAAGGCAAGGTGTTGGAACTGAGTGTCGTTTTAGGCGCAACAGCGAGCCAAGGGGGAGTGGTCGCCCAGGTGGCGGATATGGAGAGCATAGTGGTAAAGGCCAAAGTTGCCTCCACAGATGTCCGCCGGGTGACGGTAGGGCAGCCTGCTTCGATAAACCTGGGAGGCAGAAAGGTGGCTGGAGTAGTTCGCCATGTGGCGCCCAAGGCCGAAGCGAGCGGACAGGGAGCGACTGTTGAAGTGACAATCGATTTTGATGAACGGCCGGGCGACGTGCCCCCAAACAGTGCTGCATTCGTCGATATAGAGGTGCAGAGACGTACAGATGTGCCGTCCTTGCCCCGCGGCGCTTACCTGGCCAGCAGCAGAGAACTGTTCGTATACGTAATCGAAGGTTCCAAAGCGGTCCAACGGGACGTGAGATTCGGTTCAATCTTCGGCAACCGAATCGAAGTAGTAGACGGGCTGTCGGTGGGCGAGAGCGTGATCACCTCATCCTATGAGGAGTTCAAGGATAGGCGGGAGATAAAAGTTGCGCCTGAGGGAGGACGGGAAAGCCAATGAACGAGGATAGACAGGCTCAGGCTTTCATACAGCTTGAGGACGTGTGCAAAGTATACGCGATGGGGGATGTCAGCGTTGCGGCGCTGGGAGGAATTTCACTCGAAATCCCCCGTGGGGAGTATGTAGCGATAATGGGACCGTCCGGTTCGGGGAAGTCCACTCTGCTCAACATCATGGGCGGTTTGGACGTGGCAACATCAGGTAAATATCTGCTAGAGGGCGTCGAGGTAACGCGTCTGCCCGATGCTGAGCTTGCCAGGATCAGGTGCCGTCACTTCGGATTCATCTTTCAAAGTTACAACCTCTTTCCGGAACTCACAGCAATCGAAAACGTGATAGTCCCCATGATGTACGCAGGCGTTGCGCCGGCTGATCGGACGCAACGGGCTGCAGAGCTCCTTGATTCGCTGGGGATGGGCCACCGGCTTCGCCATCTCCCAAGTCAGCTTTCAGGCGGAGAACAGCAGCGCGTTGCGATTGCAAGGGCGCTTGCCAACGACCCCGACGTGATATTCGCCGACGAGCCTACTGGAAACCTGGCCACAGCGCAGGGCGAGGAGATATTGGATATTCTTGAAGGGCTCAACAAAAGAGGGGTTACCATAGTGATAGTGACTCACAGCGAGAACGTTGCCGACCGCGCAGAACGACTCATAACCATGCGCGATGGGCGAGTAGATTCAGACCAGACGGCGGCTCGGGTGTAGGTCGGGCGCAGCAGGCCTTGCCTGACTGACAACCTCTCATCATTTGACCCGCAACTCAAAACAGAGCTCAAATCGGTCTGCGTAACGTCGTCTCTTTAGTCGGCCGGACTGCCAGTCTCTCCTGAGATCCGCAAATGGCGCCCATTCTGCCAGCGGCCATACATATTCTCCCCGAAAAGAGGATTGCAGATATCCAACGGTTGCTTTTGTCACAATGAGAGTCCCACAGCAAGTGTGGATAAGCCACTGCGCGATTCTCTTTAGTTCAGATCTTGGCCGCCTGCTCAGATCAAGATGCTCTTCGCAAGTTGCGCAGAAGCACAAGATGGGGGGAGGGACTTTTTCCTATTGCATAATCTCCCCTGAGGTGCTATCATCTAACGTAATATACAAATACACACGTTAAAGCGATGATCGGGAAGAGTAGGCGCGGACCTTTCGGGCAGCGAGCCGGGGACGGTGCGAGCCCGGTCCGAAAGAGCGACTGAACCACACCCGGGAGTGCGGGCTGAACGCGGGCGCGAAAGCGTTCTGCTATTAGGTTCCGACGGAGTCTTTCACCGTTACAGGAAAGGGGATATAAGGCAGCGCTGCTTCTGTCGCCTGTTGCGCCGCTGTCCGTATCCTTGATGAGTGGGTTCGAGGCGCCAGCTTCGGGCTAATTAGGGTGGGACCACGGGAATATCATGCTTCTCGTCCCTTTGCGGGACGGGGAGCATTTTTTCTTTAGTGCGCACTGTGTCCGCCCAGTCCAACTTGTCTTCGCAATGATATCGTCGACAAAACAGCAGACAGGAGCGTGATCGATTGTGGACAACTTTCCGACTTGGGGAAGATACTATCTCCCCGCTGATGCCCTCATCAGACGACATATTGAGAGCAGTCTGGCGTGGACGTTCGAAGCCCGGGGCTACGAAGAGATAGTCCCGCCGCTGCTGGTGGGGTTGGATATGGCTGTACTCGACTCGAGTGGTTCGACCTTTACCAATGGCCTGGCTGGGGCAGAGAAGCCATACGCAGTCCTTGCAAGGGATGGCAGCTTCTTTGCCCTGCGGTCTGACATGACTGTCCCTGTTGCAGCTCTGGCAGTGCGCCACCTCTTGCCATCGGAAAGTCCTGTCCGCCTCTATTACTCAGGCAGCGTCTTTCGCCCCCAGAAGGCGGGAAATGGAAAACCGGAGGAGCGGCGCCAGTTTGGCGCTGAGCTGATCGGGACAGACGCTGCAGACAGCGTCAAAGCCGATTGTGAGATTCTTGCCATGGCTGCCGAAGGGCTAATCAACACAGGAGTGCGGGACTTTTGCATCGGCCTGAGCGACGCTAAGCTCTTCTTGGCCATGCTCGATGCAGCACGGGTCGAGGATGATGCGAAAGATGCCATCTGGTCAGCGCTGGCATCCCGAGACTATGTCCGCTATGGCGAGCTCGTATCGTCCCTCGATGACGGCGGCGATCCTCAGAAAGCCCTCGGAATCGATCTTCTCAAGCGCTTGCTTGCCCTAGAGTCAACAGAGGAGTCGCTCGATGCGCTCAGGAGGGCAGGGGTCTGCGATGCAGCTTCCGAGCTTATCAGGATACTTGATGTCTTGGAAGAGCGGGGTTTGGGCAAGTGCTTTCGTCTCGACCTGTCCATAGTCCGGGAATTTCGGTACTACACCGGAGTCGTGTTCGAGGGATATGCCGTTGGGTGCGCAAATGCCGTGATCGGCGGTGGACGGTACGACAAACTGCTGGCGCGATTTGGGTCGTCTGCGCCCGCAGCGGGTTTGGCTGTGGATGTGGACGCCGTGGTGTCGGCTTTGCAAGCAGTAGAAGGAGGTGAGCGTCGATGGAACAGGTATCTGTGGCCCAACACGCGCCCGTGCGCGAAAGTGAGGTCGCGCCACTAAATCTAGGGAACTGTCTCAGCATCGCGCTTCCCAAAGGCCGATTGCTCCAGCCATCGCTGGATGCCCTGGCGGAAGCGGGACTTCAAGTTCCAAGCATGGATGAGATAGACAGAAGACTCATCTACACGACGGGTGACGGCAGTATGCGGTTCATTCTTGCCCGCCCTGCGGATGTGCCAGCATATGTCGAACATGGCGCTGCCGACCTAGGGATAACCGGAAAGGATGCGTTGCTCGAAGGCGATTGGGGCGTTTGCGAACTCGTCGACTTAGGTTTTGGGAGATGCCGCTTGGTTGTTGCAGCGCTTCAGGGGGCGATTGCCCCAGATGGCTGCGGCTCTGAGGGGGCCGTCTGCAAGCTGCCTTTGCCGCGTAGTGGCCACACTCTACGGGTAGCCACCAAGTTTCCGGCCATTGCCAGACGCCACTTTGCGCCGAAACGGGATCTATGCGTCGAGATCATCAAGCTCAATGGGGCTGTGGAGATTGCGCCTATTGCGGGGCTTTCCGACGTAATCGTGGACATAGTGGACACCGGCCGTACATTGGCCGACAACGGGCTTGTGCCAATAGAGGAGGTAGCGCAGTTATCAGCGAGGCTCATTGCGAATCGCGCGAGCCTCAAGCTGAAATCCGCAGTCATCCATCAGATTGCGTCGGCGCTTTGTGATCGAAGCCGCAGCATCTGACGGACTTAGGCATCGAGCAGACAGATGGATTGCTGTAAAGCTGAGGCGAGGTTTATGGCCATTAAAACATGCCAATGCCAGGAGGTGTTGAGGCGAAGATGGATACGCCAATCGGGATAAAGACTATTGCAGCTTGCGACTACTTGCAGCAACGAATCCGTCGAGGGCCTGAGGACTTCGAAGAGGTTGAGCAGAAGGTTCGCCCCATCATTGAAGACGTCCGAAGACGCGGTGACCAGGCTGTGCTCGACTACACCGCGCAGTTCGACGGTGCGGATTTTGTGCCAGAAAGCATTGAAACTACGAGCGCCGACATTGATCACGCCTACTCTGTGGTGGATCAGGGCGTTGTAGAGGCTCTCCGGAAGGCGGCCGACAATATTCGGTGTTTCCACGAGCGGCAGGTACAGCAGACTTGGGCGTGCATTCTGGATGACGGCGCCATCATGGGGCAGGCAATCCGACCAATAGAACGGGTTGGCATCTACGCGCCTGGCGGCGCCGCGGCCTACCCGTCCTCTGTGCTCATGTGCGCGGTACCTGCCCGGATAGCCGGGGTGCAGAGCGTGATTGTCTGCACTCCACCTGGTCCCGGTGGCGTTGCCAACCCCTATGTGCTCGTGGCGGCTGACATCGTTGGCGTCGACAAGGTGTTCAAGGTTGGGGGATGTCAGGCCATCGCGGCGATGGCTTTTGGCACCGAGTCCGTTTGTGCAGTAGACAAAATCGTGGGACCGGGCAATGCTTATGTGACTGCAGCCAAAAGGTTGGTCTTTGGCTATGTGGACATCGATATGCTCGCCGGACCGAGCGAACTTGTCGTGCTAGCAGACATGTCCGCCGACCCGCGCTTCGTGGCGGCGGACATGCTTTCTCAGGCTGAGCACGGTCCTGACTCGGAAGCCATATTGGTGACAACCAGAGGCGAGGTTGCCGCGAGTGTTGTCCGCGAAATAGCCGTTCAGGTTGAGTCCCTGTCTCGTCGCGATACGATTATACGTTCTTTAAGCGAACACGGCCTTATCATAATCGCCGACGATCTCGACCAGGCTGTAGACGTGGTAAACCGCTATGCCCCTGAACACCTTGAAGTGATGGTGGACGATCCCCATGCCCTTCTCAGTCGGCTGCGCAACGCCGGCAGCATACTGCTAGGTCCGCTCACGCCGGTGGCGGCCACCGACTACGCCGCCGGACCGAACCATGTATTGCCCACAGGTGGCACAGCTCGCAGTGGATCGCCTCTTTCAGTTCGGGATTTTGTGAAGATACAGAACATCACATCGCTTACGCGGGTTGCACTAGACGATATGATGGATGCCGCCGAGACCATCGCTGCAGTCGAAGGGCTGGATGCTCACGCAGCTGCCCTTGGGGCAAGGAGGGTAGGATTATGATAGCCTCAGTTGCCGGGAGAGGAGGCGCCAATGAACGGGATTTGGGTTCGGTGGCCGAGTTCGCCAGGCCTGAACTTCAAGGGCTTCGAGCTTGCGTGCCTGATTGGCATGGCGTCAGAGTCAAACTTGACAGCAACGAAAGCCCCTTCGATCTCCCTGCATGCATAAAGGAAAATGCCCTGAGGAAGTTGCGGGAGATCCCGTTCAATAGGTACCCTCAAGGGCTGGCGGCGAAGCTCAGGGAGACGATTGCGTTCCGCGACGGGGTCAGCGAGACACAGGTGACCCTCGGCAACGGGCTGGACGAGGTAATCTACATTATCCTGCAGGCTTTTGGACCAGGCAGGAAAGTAATAATCCAGAAGCCCTCTTTTACTACGTATACCTATGCGGCTCTTTCCGCTAGCGCTGATATCCGGGCAGTTCCCCTCGACGAGGGACTGCACTTGAGCACAGCGGGGCTTATCGAAGAGGCGAATGCTGCCGAGTCGCCTTGTATCTTGATCATATGCAACCCTCACAACCCTACCGGAGGGCGGTTTATGGAGGAAGACATCGTGGATGTGCTCGAAGCTACGAATTCCATGGTCATAGTCGACGAGGCATACGTGGAGTTTTCGGGCGGAAGCGTTCTCCCGTTGGTTGCTGAGTATGATCGACTGATCGTGCTGCGGACGTTGTCAAAGGCTTTCGGGTTGGCCGGGGTGCGTGTCGGGTACTCCGTGTCGAGCTCTGAGATCGCTGCCGAGTTGGACCGGGTCAGGCAGCCGTTCAACCTCGACTCGCTTGCCTTGGTTGTTGCCCAGACCGCTCTGGAAAACGACAGCTATTGCCGGGAAGCGGTCATCCGCATTGTCGAAGAGCGCGAGCGGCTTTTGGGCCGCCTTGGAGAAATTCACGGAGTGACCTGTTTCCCGTCTTGTACGAATTTCATTCTGTTTAGGACAACGATGCCAGATGCAACGATGGTCAGAGATGCTCTTCGTCGGTATGGCGTATCTGTTCGCGTGTTTCCCGATGAGCCCATGCTTCGCGGGTGCCTGAGGGTGAGCTGTGGGACAAAGGAAGAGGACGACGCATTCCTGGAGGCTTTGGAGAAGGTGTTGGCAGAAGCAAACCAAACGTCCGCCGGTCTTCGTGACGACGACGGAAAAAGGATTGAGGGTGGTGAGTAGGATGCCCAAACCGAGACTGGCCGAAGTGCACCGCAAGACATCGGAGACATCAGTCGAGCTGAGGTTGATCCTCGACGCTGCCAGAGACCATGGCTGCTCTGGCCGTCATCAGGCGAACATCTCAACTTGCTGCGGATTCTTTGATCACATGCTCAGGCTGCTGGCATTTCACGCCCAGTTTAGCTTGGATCTTCATGCCACGGGAGACATCGAAGTCGACTATCACCATCTTGTGGAAGATGTGGGCATCTGTATCGGCGAGGCATTCTGCGAAGCGCTAGGCGACAAGCAAGGCATTGCGCGCTTTGGCAGCGCCCTTGTGCCAATGGATGACGCTTTGAGCATGGCCGTCGTGGATCTGTCGGGGCGTCCATTCCTTCATTTCAATGTGCCCATGCCATGCGCGAAGGTTGGCGATTTCGATACAGAGCTGGTGGAAGAGTTCATGCGGGCTTTGGCAAGTAACGGGAAGTTCACATTGCATGTAGACCTGCTCCACGGGTGGAACACGCACCATATCATAGAATCTGTCTTCAAGGCGGTGGCTCTTGCATTGAGGCAGGCCGCGGCAGCAGGAGACACGTCTTCGATTCCGTCCACGAAAGGGGTGTTGTAGGATGCTAGTGCTTCCGGCTATAGACATCCACAACGGAAAGTGTGTTCGCCTGTTTCAGGGAGACTTTGCGAAAGTCACCGAGTATTCCGATGACCCGTGCCAAACTGCCCGGCGATGGGCGAACATGGGCGCTCAGATGCTGCACGTGGTCGATTTAGATGGAGCCCGGCAAGGTATGCCGGTAAACTTGGAGGTTGTGCGCGACATCATAGCCCACACTGGTCTTCCTGTACAAGTGGGCGGAGGTTTCAGAACTCCGAAGGACGTCGAATCGGCCCTTGAGGCTAAAGCGGCGCGAGTCATCCTAGGGACTGCGGCCTGTAGCGACCCGGCAATGCTCCGCGACCTTGTTAGGAGATTTGGCGAGGATAGGATCGTGGTGAGTATAGATTCCAACTGCGGTGCAGTTATGACAGATGGATGGGTGCGAGCCTCCGGCATCGCTCCTTCAGAACTTGTCGAGCGCGCCCTGGACTCTGGGATCCAGACAGTCATCTATACTGATGTGTCTCGAGACGGCACTTTGGCCGGGGTTAATGTTAATTCCATCGCTCAGCTGTTGTCGGCAGGCGCAAACGTTATAGTTGCAGGCGGAGTCAGTTCGATCCAGGATCTTCGTCAGCTGAAAGGCCTGGAAAGCCAGGGAGTGAGCGGAGTCATCATCGGCCGCGCTCTGTACACTGGCGCGATCAGATTCCGAGATGCGTTGAGAGCGGCAGGAAGCAGGAGAATCATTCCTTGCCTTGACACGAAGGACGGCCGCGTGGTGAAGGGGGTTAACTTCGAGAATCTGAGGGATGCAGGCGACCCCGTTGGATTGGCTGAGATCTATGAGAGCCAGGGAGCTGACGAGCTGATGTTGCTCGATCTGTCTGCTACTGCTGAGGGACGCAGGACTGCCCTGGATCTTGTGGGCCGGGTCGCGTCTGCCGTCTCGATTCCCCTTTCAGCGGGCGGGGGCATCACAAGCCTCGATGATGTCGGGCGAGTTCTCGATGCCGGCGCGTCAAAGGTGTGCATCAACTCTGCAGCGGTGCGAAACCCTCAGTTGCTCCAGCATGCGGCGAAGGCCTTCGGGGTTGACCGGATCGTCTCCGCCATAGATGCATCCGCCATTGCGGAGCCATTTTTGGATGCAGGCAACAGACATGGCGATCGTGATGTCAATGGCATCGTAAGCATCGAGGTTGACAGCAAGAGCGATGGTAATGGTGACGGCTGTGGCAGGTGGGTTGTGTGCACATTCGGGGGCAAGCAACGCACGGATCTCGATTTGATTGAATGGGCTCGCACCGTTGAGCGGCTGGGGGCAGGCGAAATCCTCCTCACGTCTGTGGATAGAGACGGGTCGACGGACGGCTACGACTTGCGGCAGCTGCGGGCCGTGACTCAAGCGGTGGGCATTCCTGTGATCGCGTCGGGCGGTGCAGGAACACCTGAGCATTTCCGCGATGCGTTCGTGGAAGGCGGAGCTGATGCTGCCCTTGCAGCCTCGGTCTTCCACTTCGGAACGCTGAGCGTGGGAGATGTAAAAAGACACCTCAAGCGGGAAGGAGTTGACGTCAGGTTATGATTGAACGATTGGAATCGGATGATGGCGAAAGCCTGGAAGGATGGATAGACACGCTCAAATTCGGTGCAGATGGACTGATTCCCGCTGTCATTCAGGAGAGTGTGACTGGCCAGGTGCTGATGGTCGGATACATGAATCGCCAGTCCATCGAAATGACGCTCCGTGAAGGCCGGACATGTTTTTGGAGTAGGAGCCGCCAGAGGCTGTGGACCAAGGGAGAGACTTCCGGACATTTCCAGAAAGTGCGGGCGGTCTTCTGCGACTGCGACCGCGACTGCTTGCTCATAGAGGTTGACCAGACGGGCGAGGCTTGTCACTTGGGCCGAAAGTCCTGTTTCTTTACGCAGTTATGGGGCAGTGCAGATGCTGCTGGGACCGGGTTCAGTCTGGATAAGCTCTACGAAACAGTGGAGGATAGAAAGGCAAGCCAACCGGAAGGTTCGTACACGGCCAAGTTGATCCGCTCCGGGCAAGACCGAGTGCTGAAAAAAGTGGCTGAGGAGGCCGGCGAAGTGATGCTGGCTTCCAAGAACGACGACAGAGAGGAGATCATCAGGGAGATGGCGGACTTGTGGTTCCATTCCATCGTCGTTTTGGCATACCACGATATTCCTCCGCAGGCGATCCTGGACGAGTTGGCCGATCGTCACAGTAATGCGTGGAAAGCGGAAAGCTTGTGCACAGAAAGAAAAGAGGGCCCTGGATACTGAGGCAAGAGCGTCCGCGGGCCCTGCACATGGACGGGAAAGCTTAGATGTTGTCGGAGCCTACGGACTGCAATAGCCTGGACTTTGCCATGAAGCATGCAGCCAGTTGATAGGCGAGATCGGACTCGGCTTTGCGCACTGCGTCTATAGCTTCTGAGACTTCTGCATACGCGACTGCGCCAATACGGCATTGCTCCTCTCTTATGTCCAATGTTGCCGTGGCGATGGCGACAGCCAAACGCGCCAGCTCGACCGATGACTCTGCTTCGCGAAGATTGTAGAATGCTTCAACTACTTCAAGGAGTATGGAATCCCTTGTTTCGACGGCATTTGCTTTAGCCTGTTCCACTCGGCCTTTTGCGGACTCGATGGCGATCTCTGCAGCGTAATCCCTAGTAAGCAGTGCGGAGACCTCTAGGCCCACGCGCCAGTGTCCCCCGGATGACGCTTGCCCTTGGAAAAAGACATCCGGGCGTTTGGCCGCAATCGCTTGAGCGAGGGCAGCCTCGGCATCTGCGACATCTTGCTCTGCCATGGGAATCTCGGGCCTCGTTTCGAGCGCCGCCCGCGTACAGGTGTCGAGATCCAGGTCTTCAGGCCATCTCACATACTCTCCGGCCGGCGCGAGGTGCACTAGAGTATCCAGGTCTCTGCCTATAGCACGGTTAAAGCTGATGGAAGCAATAGCTAGATTGTGCCGGGCAGATTGAGCTGCCGCTTCGGCCCTGTCGGCGCCGGCCTTTGCTTCTAGTGCATCAAGTTCGCTTGCGTTCCCCGCAGAACATCGCCCCTCCACGAAAGCCGCATGAGTGCGGGCACGCGAGAGACCGCGGTCAGCGGCGGCGACTCGGTCTTCCGCTGCAAGGAGATTGAAGTATGCGGCCTGCGCTGAAGCACGCGCTTGGCGTATCGACTGGTCGAGCTGGAACTGAGCACTCCGCAATTGAGACTGGGCAGAGCTTGTTGAGCTTGGGGCCTCGCCCGGGGAGCTAGCGCCGAGTATGGGCAGGGACAGGCTTGCACTGCCGTTCCAGGCGCTTTTGCCCGATAAGGCCGGGTCTGAAAATGCAAAGGATGCGGTGGCCGACAATGAAAGGCTCCCGCCACCCAGCGGAATCCGCACGTCTCCGCCAGCTTGCGAAAGCGCATACATGGACGTCTCGCCTTTTCCCATCGGTTTGCTGTCTTCTTCGACGACACTCTGGACACTTAGCGGCCCAATCCCTATTTGCAGAGGTGCGGCATGGACCGTTATAGAAGGTCGCTTTTGAGCTTCTGCAGCCTGGAGCTGAAGTATTGCAAGCTCCACAGCGCGCTTGGCCGTAGCGACCGATGGCGAGGAGGATTCGGCCAGGCGCATTACATCTTCCATGGTCAGAGCCAGACTCTCGTCGGCGTGTGATGCGCCTAGAGAAGAATCCGCAGCAAAGGTGCATGGTGCAAGGGCGAGGAGTAACATCACAACGCAGATACAGATGTCTGCAGCTCTACGGCTGAACGGAACCGTGACAAAAGCCGTCTGCCGCTGCTGGCTTTTGTGTTGAGCAGTCTGGCTCATCGGGGATCACCAGGCTCAGCCTCTTCGGCCGGATAGTTTGCCCAGGCATCAAAGTGCAGTCGGGCGATGTTGTAGCTCATTATCGATTGAAGCTCGGAGAGCCTGGCCTCGGTGAGGCTCAACTGCGCTCCCAAGAGTGAATTGGCGATTTCCATGCCGTGCTCGTAACGGAGCTTCATTATTCTGTAGTTTTCCTCTGCCTGTTTGGTCGCGGCTGAGGCGATTGAAATCGCCCTGTGGGATTCCTCAAGCGACAGATACATCTGCCGGGCTTCAACTCGCACTCCGCGCTCAGCCTGGCCTGCGGCGAGCCTGGCCTGTGCCAGAGCATTATTGAGCTGCCGCTTGGTCAGTTCGGGAGTGTATTCGTTATCTGCGAACTTCGCTTCGAGCTCGCAGATCTCCAGGGTTTCTCGGGCCTTGACGATCTCCGGGCGATTCTTCAAAGCAAGGGCGAGTGCGGCTTCGTAGTCAACATCTCCGGCAATTGGCTGGGCTGAATCGATCGCAATGACAGGTGTGTCAAGGTCCATGCCTAAGGTGCGCTTTAGGGCCAGTTGTGCCAGTTCAAGATGGTTTTTGGCAGACAACGTCGAGGTTACTGCCTGCTCCAGAGCGATTTCAGCTGACATGACATCCATCTTGCTTGCCAGGCCGGCTTCGAATCTAAGACGAACGATTCGCAGGCTTTCCCTGGCCTGTTCTTCGGAGGCATGTATTATGTTGGCACGCTCTTGCGCTGTCACAAGATTGTAGTAGGCCTCGTCTACATCGAGCATGAGGGATTGTTCTTTTGCGACAAGGGCACGTCTAGCGTCCCGTCTGGCGCCGGCTGCGCGTTTGGAGGCGATCACGGATGGCCTTATGAGGGCATCTGCCTCTGCCATCTGGAACTGGATTTCGGAAGCTTCGAACTCGAGCACTGCCATGGCATAATCATAGCTGTGGTCAATCGCGTAGCTGCGCGCTTCATCCAGGGTCAATTCCAAGGGCTCAGGCTGAGCTACTGCGCATAGCCCGCCGGATCCGGAGAGGGCGAGAAGCGCCAGAACGGCCATGGTTACGGCCAGAGGTGACTGTCGGAAATGCCGGGCGTGAGCGGGATTTTTCAACCTCAAACTTTTGGAAAGCGGTTTGATTGTCATTATTCCAAAGTCCTCCTAACGGGAATCACTTGGGTCTGATAATAGGTAGTTCGCCGTACGGCCGGTTCCTCCTTCGGAGGCACATGAAGGGTGTATGTGCGAGAGGCAGGTAGGCTTTGGGCTGTTTTATCCGTTCAAATCGATGATGGATGCAGGCGGCACAGACGTGATTCATCTGCAGGATGTGAGCATACGGGAAATGGAACTGACTGAGAAACCTTGCAAAGGAAATTGACTACGGTGGAGCGCCAGCTTACCCCATAGGGTGATCGCTGGCTGTCCGCCGGGAGCCGCCATAAGCCAACGCATGAGCACGCAGCAACTATATGATAGCCTGTGGCTGTTGCCTCGCTCACTCTGATGCAAGTTCCGCCAATGCCGTGGCTGCCCTGTCGACGTCAGCGATGGTATTGAACCATCCGAAACTGAACCGGACCGTGCCTTCAGGGAAGGTGCCCACAGTCTTGTGCGCTAGGGGAGCGCAGTGAAGTCCCGACCTTACCATCACTCCAAATTCCGCATCGAGCTCGTAGGCGAGTCTTCCCGGGTCGATGCACCCGTCTTCAAAGCTGATTGACACGGTGGCAACTGCGTCATCGGCAGACGCCTCACCCGAGCCCCACGGTCCGAGAACGCGGACTTTCGGCCCAATGTCGACCGCCTGTTGAACGAATCGACTGGCCAATTCGGCTTCGTGACGCCTTATGCGGTCAGGACCGGTTTTTTGAACGAATTGCATGCCCGCGGCCAGCCCGGCTATTCCGACGGTATTCGGAGTTCCCGGTTCGAACTTATCCGGTAGAAATCCGGGTTGTCTCTCTTCATCAGACTTGCTTCCGGTGCCTCCCTGAGCGAGTGGGAGCATTTCCGCGGCTGCCCTGTCGCTCACGATCATTCCACCTGTTCCTGGCGGGCCGTATAGTGCCTTGTGGCCTGTGAAAGCCAAGATGTCGGCACCGAGGGCCCCGAAATCGAGGTCGATAACGCCGGCGGTTTGCGCTGCATCCACAACGAAGAAAGCTCCTGCTTCGGCCGCGATTCGACCTACATCGGCAACTGGCAAGATTGTCCCGACGACGTTGGAAGCTCCAGTCATCACTATCATCTTTGTGTTCGGTCTGATCGCTTTCCTGATATCATCTGGGTCAAGTCTGCCTAGGGAATCGCACCCGACTATCGATACTTCGACGCGGTTTTGATCCTTTGCATGGCAAAGAGGCCTGATTACCGAGTTATGCTCCATGCTGGTCGTTACCACGTGGTCTTCAGGGCGGAGCAAGCCGTGGATGGCGCAGTTTAGGGCGTATGTTACGTTGGGGGTGAAGACGACGTGCTCCTCTGAAGGGGCGCGAAAGAGCCTTGCCGCCGCAATGCGCGCATTCAGAGTCAGACGCCCTGCATCAAGGCTGAGGGAGTAGCCTCCCCGCCCGGGGCTTGCTCCGATGTTGAGCATGTACTGTTGCATCGCTTCCCATACCTGAGGCGGCTTGGGGAACGAAGTTGCAGCGTTGTCCAGATAAATCTTTGCCATGGTTGAAGACTTGATGGAGCGACAATCGTCTATATTCAACTGTAGTCCCTTTCTTTCTGCATCATGTGTCGTTTTCGCGTCATTTCCAATTCGTCCGCAGTCGATTCTCTTGGATGCAAGAGCCTCTCCAAGACGAAATCTCGGAAGGCCAGAGCAGTAGGTGATAGGACTTTTCGCTTGTGGTTGATCATGTAAAGCTGCCGATGGAGGTCGATGCCCTTTATGCGCACGGCTTTCAGCTTTCTTTCCGCTATCTCCGCAGCCGCGGCCCGCGCTGACACGATGCCAAGCCCCAATCCCGCGTCTGCTGCAACTGCCGCCTTGATTGCCTCTGCGCTTTCAAGGCGGGCTCTGATATTGAGTCCGCGGGGGTCTATGCCGTGCTCCTGCAGTGCCTTATCGAATGTGACCTGGGTGCCAGACCCCGGCTCGCGGCAGACGATGGGTTCGGCAAGCAACGATTCTATGTCAATTATATCTCCCCAAGCCGCGTATTTGCTTTTTGGAGGAGCGATCAATATCACTTCGTCTTCTATGATGGGAAATGATTCTATGCTAGCCTCGTTGCCAATTGATCCGACGATGCCTAGATCTGCATCGTAATTGAGAATTCTGTCCCACACCTCTTGCGAATCCGCATGGCGCAACTGGATGAAGACTTTCGGGTACTCGGCCAAGAATTCGGCCACGAACTCTGGGATCACATACCCTGCTGGAACACTGCTGGCCAGCAATGTTAGGGTTCCCGAGAAGTCCGACTTGTAATGGTCGATGGCTTCCGCTGCTCGATCGCGCATGGCGAGGATATCGGCGGCGTAAGGCTTCAGCACCTGACCTGCAGGAGTAAGTGTCACTCCATGGCTTTTCCTTTCGAAAAGTGTGACCCCTAGTTCGCGCTCGAGTGCTGCAATCTGCACGCTGATGGTCGGCTGCGACATGAAAAGGGATACTGCGGCCTCGGTAAAGGAACCGTGGTTGGCGACGGCAAGAAAGATAGAGAGTTGCTTTATGTCCATGATGTCAATTCACTCTCCGGCTTCAAGGTAAGCATGGCCAACGGCAATCGTTGACGGCAGGGAAAAACACGCGTCCCATCGCGGGCCGCTTGCCCCCTTATGCAAGTATCTCGCGGCACACCGCCATTGTCAACATGATATTAGATAGCGTAATTCAATTGATACGAATTATTAATAGTCTGTATTGTGAACGCCTGGAGATGGTCATATACTTCAATTGGCTCCACATTGTGCGAGACTACATTTTCTCCATTTTATAGTTGGAGTCCATGTTCTAAGGGAGGTCAGGTCGTCGTTATGAACCAACGTCGTGTCGTAATAGTTGCCGGCGCTATCGTGGGAGCGCTCAGTATCATTCTGGTGGCAACGGGCAATCCGGGCAATATGGGGATATGTGTTGCGTGCTTTATACGTGACATCGCGGGAGCTCTGGGATTGCACCGCGCTCCGATAGTTCAGTATATTCGCCCCGAGATTCCGGGCTTCATCATCGGATCGATGATCGCTGCAATGGCTGCAGGGGAGTTCAAGACCAGGGGCGGATCATCTCCGCTTCTCCGGTTTGTTCTCGGCTTTTTTGTAATGATAGCGTCATTGGTATTCTTGGGATGCCCGCTCAGGATGGTTTTGCGCCTGGCAGGCGGCGACCTCAATGCGCTTTTGGGCATTGCGGGTTTTGCATTCGGCATATGGATAGGAACACTCTTCCTCAAGCGCGGCTTTACTTTGGGAAGAAGCACAGCGATGCATAAGGGAAACGGGGCTGTAATGCCGTTGATCAGCATTGCGCTGATCGCGCTTTTAGTGGCCGCTCCTGCGTTCATCTTCTTCAGTGAGACCGGTCCTGGCTCGATGCACGCACCGCTCATACTGGCGCTGCTTGCTGGAATCATCGTTGGGGTGGTAGCACAGCGTTCGCGCCTCTGCTTGGCAGGGGGAATCAGAGACTTGATATTGATACGCGATCCACACCTATTCAATGGTTTTGTGGCCATATTCGCAGTAGCCGCACTCCTCAACCTCCTCACAGGCAGGTTCCAGTTCGGATTTGACGGACAGCCTGTGGCCCATACTGATGGCCTGTGGAATTTCCTCAGCATGTCAGTGGTGGGACTCGGTGCAGTGCTCCTCGGCGGGTGCCCGCTTCGTCAATGCATACTCTCTGGCGAAGGTGACGGAGATGCTGCGATTGCATTCCTCGGGATGCTTGTGGGGGCGGCATTTGCGCACAACTTCGGCCTGGCGTCTTCGCCAGCGGGGGTGACCGGCGCAGGTAAGGCTGCTACCTTGATCGGACTTGCGGTTATGCTGGCAATCGGTTATTTTGGGGCAGTAAACGCTGTTGACGCATTGAGTACAGTCGGTGGCGGCAAGAAGACTGCTGGCGGCAGCAGATAGGGGGGATGGACCATGGCAACACAAGTAGACGCTAGGGGGCTTTCTTGTCCTCAACCTGTAGTTCTTACTAAGAAGGCTATGGATTCGATCACATCAGGAGAAATCGAAGTGCTCGTGGACAACCCTGCTGCCAGGGAGAATGTCGCAAGATTTGCGAGGAATGCTGGATGTTCGGTGGAGATTGGTGAGGAGAGGGATGGCTCGTATGTCATTTCGATTTCCAAGGCAGGACGTAAGAGCTAAGCAGAATAACGTTGAGCCGCCCCATGAGGCTGAATCTTATGAGAGCAGGGCCGGTGCCTCCGGCCCTGCCAGTTGCGTTGCGGGATGTTCGTTTGGGGTCGGAAGAGGAGTCGAGGGAGCGCCGAAAAGGGAAAAGGAAGCGGCTGAGTCGGCAGAAGAAGTGGAGCTGCTTGTTACATTCCCCAGTGTACATCATGCGCTCAAATTGGAGCGGATGATCAAAACATGTGCGTGTGGGCAGGACGGCTCGGGACGGTCAGTCGATCTGATGCCTGTTCCACGCCGGATAAGTTCCAGCTGTGGTCTGGCTGCCAGCGTTTGCGTGACCATGGGCGCGGGGAGTACGTCCGGGAATGGTGTTGCCCGATTGGGCAGCCCGGGTACTGTTTGCCGTTCTTTGGTGGAGGAGTTGAAGGCGGCTGGCGTAGAATACCAGGGCATATACCTGCCTCTGCCTGGCGGCGAGTTTCAGCTTCTGACCGATGGTGAAGAGGCGGGGATGTAGCGAACCCGGGATAGACCAGGCGGACGGCGAGATGAGATGATAGTTTCGCCGTTTATTCTGATTTACCTAAAAACCGTCCCAGGCCCAATATGGGAAGTCCTTTGCCTGGCCTGCGCTGCGAAGTTCACCTTGCTTGCAGCGTTTCATCTGGCCAGCTGGTGCGGGCATTAATAGATTGATGTTGCTTTAAATGCCAACTTGCACCCATCTCCTATAAATCCAGTCTGATTTGACGCATGTACACATGCGTGCTCAACCAATTCATCTCCCGTTTCACTCAAGTTGGTTTGCCCATGCAGTTGGACGCGTTTTCGAATATGGGAGCGAGAGCTGGTGAATGTTAGGGGAGCGCGGATGCGCCCAGTCTCCCCGATTGCCTACTCTGGAGGTTCTGATTTTCCCAAATCGCTGCTGAGCTGAGCTCGGAAAGTGGCGAGCAAACCACGGAATTTGAAGCAAACACGGGCAGGGAAATCATTGAGGTCTGAGGAATAGTAACAAGAACAATATATGGAACTGCGCATTGAAATTGGAGGTGGCTCCGGGTTGAATAGGAGACCATTGCGTTCGGAGGTTCCGGTAGAGGAAACCTGGAGATTGGAAGACGTGTTCGGATCGGATGAGGAATGGGAGGCCGCGCTGAAATCGTTGGACGCCGGGATTCCGGCTGTTGCCCAATACATGGGAAGGCTTAAGGATGGACCGAGGCTGATGGCGGAGTGCTTTGAGGCTGCAGAAAACCTGATCAGACGTGCTGCGCCAGTTGGGCTCTACGCTTACCTCCGTCTTGCGGAAGACGGTTCAAATCCGGCCAATCAAGCGATGATGGGCCGTTCAGCGGCGATGCAGGCCCAGATCGGGGCAGCGCTAGCATTTATTGAGCCCGAGGTTCTGAGCCTGCCGGACGGGACCGTAGAGCGATATCTTAAAGAGGAGCCGAGGTTGCACCCGTTCCGGCGCCGTCTCGAGCGTATCCTTGACGACAAGCCTTACGTTCTGACCTTTGAGACCGAAGCGGCCCTTGCAATGTTGGGCGAGGTCATGAACGCCCCGCAGATGCTGTACGAGCGGGCCAAGAGCTCTGACATGCACTTCGATTCCGTAGTTGATTCTGAAGGAAAAGAGATTCCGGTTTCGTTCGCCACCTACGAGGTGATGCTCGAGAAGTCGCCAGATGTCACGCTCAGGCGGAATGCCTACGCTTCGTTTACCGAAGGATTGAAGAAATACCGTAACGTGCTGGGAGGCACATTTGGGACGGAGATCAAAAAGAACGTTGTCATGGCGAAGATGAGAGGGTTCGATTCGGCTACTCACATGTTTTTGCACCAGCAAGAGGTGCCGATCGATGTGTATGAGAATCTGCTCAATATTATCCAAGAGGAATGTGCGCCGCACATGCGGAGATACGTGGGGCTTCGCAAGTCTGCGCTAGGCCTCGATAAAATACTCTATTGCGACATAGAAGCACCACTCGACCCCGAGTTCGACCCTGAGATCAGCTACGAAGAAGGTGCGAGGCTCATTATCGATGCTGTCCAGGTAATGGGGGCTGAATACGCGGAGATCGTGCAGATGGCCCTCGAGGACAGGTGGGTAGATAGGGTAGACAATGTAGGCAAATCGACGGGGGCTTTCTGCGCGCCTGCTTACGACAGCCACCCCTACGTCCTTACTACTTGGGGTGGGCACATGCGTTCGGTCTTTACTCTCGCTCACGAGCTTGGGCACGCGGTCCACAGCTCTCTCACAGCTCGCAACCAGAGGCTTGTCAATACGGAAGTATCTAGGGTTTTTGTTGAGTCGCCTTCCACGTTCAATGAAATGCTGCTGGCGCGCCACATATTGAGCAAGACGGATGACAAAAGGATGCGCCGCTATGTCTTGATGCAGCTTTTAGGGACCTATTATCACGATTTCGTCCGCCATATGCTCGAGGCAGAGCTGCTTAGGCGCGTATATGCCCTTGCCGAAAAGGGCCAACCTATTACCGCCTCGGTCCTTTCCGAGCTGCAGGGCGAGATTCTGGATGGTTACTGGCAGGGACTGGTCGAGGTAGACGAAGGGGCCCGCCTCACTTGGATGCGCCAGCCCCACTACTACATGGGGTTGTACCCCTACACGTACTCGGCAGGGCTTGCCTGTTCCACCGCTGTTGCGCAGGCTCTCGATGAGGGGAATACTCAAGAAGTGGCAGGCCGTTGGGTGCATGTGCTGAAGTCGGGAGGCACCCAAAAACCGCTCGATCTGATGAGGACGGCAGGGGTCGACCTTGAGGATGCAGGTACTATCAGGGGCGTTGTAGATTATGTTGGAAGCATCGTGGATCAAGTGGAGGAGACTATGTAGACATTTG
>ERZ795047.843-NODE-843-length-35371-cov-6.157124_pt1 | contig 35371 bp, 36 predicted proteins | sample MGYA00375131_ERZ795047 | MGnify/ENA primary metagenome ERZ795047 (study PRJEB30176, sample SAMN05720228) | activated sludge metagenome | isolation source: Anaerobic digester | place: Japan | collected 2015-05-20 ...
TTTTCCAAAAAACAACAAAAAAGGATGCGCGGACGCGCAGGCGGCCTGCGTGTTGGGTTCCTGTTTTATCTTGAATGAAGCGCGGAAAAGAAAGGACTGCCTCAAGTGAGTTTTGCTCCGGAGAGCAGTTTTTCGTAAACAGACAGATCGCCCGCCGAGAAACAGCAGAAGATCACTTCTTCGAGCGAAGAAGGATTCTTCACGACATCGCGGACGGTGTCGACCGCGATCTTTGCCGCCAGTTCGATGGGGTATCCGTAAACGCCCGTGCTGATGCTGGGGAAAGCGATGGTCCTGAAGCCCTGCTCGATGGCGATGGCCAGGGATTTGCGGTAGCAGGAAGCCAGCAGAGCCGGCTCGCCGCTCTTTCCGCCGTGCCAGACGGGACCGACCGTGTGAATGACGAATTTCGCCGGCAGTCTGTAGCCTCGGGTGATCTTGGCGTCGCCCGTTTTGCAGCCGCCGAGCGTTCGGCATTCGGCCAATAGCTCCGGACCGGCCGCGCGGTGAATCGCGCCGTCCACGCCACCGCCGCCCAGCAGCGATTGATTCGCCGCGTTGACGATGGCATCCACCTCAAGCGTAACGATATTTGCCTGAATCACCCTCAAGGTCGTCATCGAACCGCCTCCGAATCTGGATGAAAGAGCGGCGCCGCCAGCCAACGGGGCGGCGCCGACTCTGAAATTTTATTTCATCGCCTGCTCGACGGCCACTGCCACGGCCACCGAGGCGCCCACCATCGGATTGTTGCCCATGCCGATGAGGCCCATCATTTCCACATGCGCGGGAACGGAAGAAGAACCGGCAAACTGCGCGTCGGAGTGCATTCTTCCCATCGTGTCGGTCAGCCCGTAGGAGGCGGGACCGGCCGCCATGTTGTCCGGATGCAGCGTTCTTCCCGTGCCGCCGCCGGAAGCCACGGAAAAGAATTTCTTTCCCGCGAGAATGCATTCTTTTTTGTAAACGCCCATCACCGGGTGCTGGAAACGGGTCGGGTTGGTGGAGTTGCCCGTGATGGCGACATCCACGCCCTCGAGATGCATGATGGCCACGCCTTCGCGGACATCGTCCGCCCCGTAGCAGCGCACCGCCGCGCGTTCGCCTTTGGAATAGGCTTTTTCTTTCACGACGGTGATCTTTCCCGTTTTGTAGTCGAACGACGTGGCGACATGGGTGAATCCATTGACACGGGCGATGATATGTGCCGCGTCCTTGCCCAGTCCGTTGAGAATGACGCGCAGCGGAGCCTTGCGCGCCTTGTTGGCGGATTTGGCCAGCCCGATGGCGCCTTCCGCTGCGGCGAACGATTCATGACCCGCGCAGAAAGCGAAGCATTTGGTTTCCTCTCTCAAAAGCATCGAGGCGAGATTGCCGTGGCCGATGCCGACTTTGCGGTCATCGGCAACCGAGCCGGGAATGCAAAATGACTGCAGGCCTTCGCCCAGCGTTACGGCAATGTCGGCGGCGACCTTCTGGCCTTTTTTGATGGCCGCCGCGGCGCCTACCAGATAGGCCCAGCCGGCGTTTTCAAAGGAAATCGGCTGAATCTCCTTGACGATTTTCCGGACATCCACTCCCTTGCCGAGGCAGATTTTTTCCGCCTCTTCCAGCGACGAGATATTGTTTTGTTTCAGAAACGCATTGACTTGATTTATTCTTCTTTCATATCCTTCAAATAAAGCCATGGTCCAACTCCTTATTCTTTGCGGGGGTTAATCACTTTGACGGCTTCGGCAAAGCGTCCGTAGGTGCCGGTCGCCTTGGCCAGTGCGCTTGCCGGATCCATTCCTTTGGTGATGTTGTCCATCATCACTCCCAGATTCACGAATTTATAGCCGATGATTTCGTTGTCGCTGTCCAGGCCAATTTCCAACACATACCCTTCGGCCATCTCCAGATAGCGGGGACCTTTTTCCTTGGTGCCGTACATCGTGGCAATCACGCTGCGCTGGCCCTTGCCCAGATCTTCCAGACCCGCGCCGATGGGCAGGCCGCCCTCGGAGAAGGCGGTCTGCGAGCGGCCGTAAGCGATCTGCAGGAAAATTTCCCGCATCGCGGTATTGATCGCGTCGCAAACCAGATCCGAATTCAGCGCCTCCAGAACGGTTTTGCGGGGCAGGATTTCCGCCGCCATCGCCGCGGAATGCGTCATGCCGGTGCAGCCGATGCATTCAATAAGCGCTTCTTCGATGATGCCGCTTTTCACGTTCAGGGTCAGTTTGCAGGCTCCCTGTTGGGGTGCGCACCAGCCGACACCATGGGTCAGCCCCGAGATATCCTTGATTTCCTTCACCTGAGTCCATTTGCCCTCCTGCGGGATGGGGGCGGGGCCGTTTTTCGGACCTTTGGCAACCACGCACATCTGTTCAACTTCATGAGTGTATTGCATAAAACGCTCTCCTTGTTGATACCTTTTCTCTTTAAACGACGAACCTGTCCGTTTAAAGGAGTTTTAAAACAAATCCTGCCGGCAATTATCTAGCACCGTAGGGATGATTTTTCAAATCAAATTGTTTTTGTGGAAATAAGTATTTGATTATTTTATGTTCTGAAAAGATCAAGGCTGAGCGATGAGAAACACGATGACAAACCTCATACGCCATCCGTGGTTGGGAATTATCAAGCATGTTCGTTTCTTGGCGATGTTTATTAATATGTTGTGCCCGGCTTGGCATTTTGTGATAGTAATTTTTTTAGTATAATAACCCGTTCAAAGAGTTGCCCATCATGAATATTCTGGACAGAAAATTTTATCATCGGGATACGCTGCGGGTTGCGCGTGAGCTTCTGGGGAAGAAGCTGGTGAGGCGGGTAAACGGCCTTGAACTTTCCGGCATGATTGTGGAGACGGAAGCGTATTGTGGCCTGGAAGACAGCGCCTGCCACGCCCACCGCGGAAAGACACAGCGCAATGCGGTCATGTTCGGCAAGCCGGGCCATGCCTATGTTTATTTTACTTATGGCATGCACTACATGCTGAACCTGGTGACGGAAGAGGAGGGAAATCCCTGTGCCGTCCTGATCCGCGCGATAGAACCTTTGGAAGGCATCGAAGTCATGGAAGCCCGCCGAAAAAGAAGGGGCGCCGATTTGACTGACGGACCGGCAAAGCTCTGCCAGGCACTGGCCATAGACAAATCATTGAACGGCTGGGATTTGACGCTTGGCGAAGCATTATGGGTGGAGAATTACAAAAAAATCCCCGATCACTCCGTAATCACGACGCCCCGGATCGGAATTGATTACGCCAAGAAACAGCACCGCGAGGCCCCCTGGCGGTTTTTGTTGAAACCGGATGGACGCAAAATCAAGAGGGCCTGATTGCTTTCGATTCCTGATAAAATTCCATAAATAATTTCCAGGCGGCAAGAAAAAGGGACGCGATAATCGGTCCGAGGACGAACCCTGACGCTCCAAATGCCGCGATGCCGCCCAGGGTGGAAAGAAAGATCAAGAGAGCGTGCATTTTCGTATCGCGCCCCAACAGGACCGGTCGAAGCAAATTATCGACACTGCTGATCACCAATGCGCCGAACACGAGGATGACAATCCCCTGCCAGATGTTTCCCAAAAACAGCATGATGATGCCGGCGGGCGCCCAGACCAGCGAACAACCAATGGCGGGAACGACGGAAAGGGCAAACATAATCACGCCCCAGACCACCGCCTTTTCAATGCCCGTGATGTAAAAAATCAGTCCACCCAAAAAACCCTGAATACCGCCGATGATGAAGGTAAATTTCAGGGAGGCCTTCGCGGTGTTGAAAAACTGGTCCACAAAGTGCCGAAGATGCTTGTCTTCCATGGGGATATTTGCGATGATGGAAGAAATAAGGTGTTCACCGTCCCGCAGGAAATAAAAAAGCGTATAGATCATGACGGCGAATTTGACCACGACCAGAATTGTGTTTTGCGTAAAAGCCGAGATATGATTGACAACGTAGGCGGTGATTGCCTTGAGGGCGTCTTGGGATTTTTCAATCAGAAAAGCCTGGTCAATGTCCAGGCGGCCAAACAAGGGGTTTTTGTTCAGTGTATTGAGAAACTCGGTAAGCGAAGCGATCCACGATGACGTGTTCGTATCGAAAGATTTGTAAAGATCGAACGCCTCGACCAACAGCAGATCAATCAGCAAACCGATAGGGATCATCAGGCACAAAAAGATGACAAAGAGCGTCGCGCCAGCGCACAGGTTGGGGTTTTTGATTTTTTTATTCAGGAGTTTATAAAGAGGAAAAAAGATGCCGGCAATCAGAACCGCCCAGAAAATGGCAAAAAAGAACGGCTTGATGATGAAAAAGAAAAAGAAGGTGATCAACCCCAGGAGAATAAAAAAAATAATTTTTTCAAGGCTGAAAATTGTTTTTTCTGTCATTTTAAAATGCTCCCCGTCTTTGAAAAAATAGAGGGAAAATATTTTTTTATCACGTGAAATTTGAAAATGATAATAAACGACAACAACTTACAATGTCAATGGATTTCGTCGGAGGCGAAAGAGAGATTTTTTGTTGACATCTTATCGATGATGGCTATTTTAAGAAAAAGATAAACGATGATGTTTATCTAAAAAAGGAGGTTTTTCGATGTTCACAGTTACAGAAAAAGCCCTGGAGGTCATTCAGGACTTTATCAAGCAGAAGAGACCTGATGCGTCTATCAGAATTACCATGTCCATTGGTTGATCCGGGCCCTCTTTGGGCATGGCTCTGGATGAGCCAAGAGAAGGCGATGAGGTTTTTGAGGAAAAGGGAACGAAGTTTGTCATGGAAAAATATATTTGGGATCAGGCTCAGCCGATTAATATTGATTTTGTGGAGACGCCCCAGGGGGCCGGCTTCAAAATGACATCCGCTCTGTCGGCGCAGGCCGGAGGCGGCTGCGGTTCCGGCTGCAGCTGTTAGTTTTTTTATGACGCAAAAGGGAGAGAGCCTTCTCTCTCCCTTTTTTAGTTTTATGAGCGACCCAAACGATAAAAAACAGAAACAGGACCTTGCCGAAAATCTACTGGCGCGTGGCCGGCTTGAAGAGGCCGTGTCCGTGCTGGAGGAACTGCTGGATCGTTATCCCGATGAAGAGTCGATAGAATTCATGCTTTCTTTGGCTTACTATGACGGCGGAGATGCAAAGAAGGCGATTAATCATTTGGAGCGCCTGTTCAAGCAAGAACTGAAAAGAAAGGTCTTTACGGGATTTGCCTTTGATGAATTGGTCCGCATTTACAAGCAGGAAAAAAATTTTGGCCGGCTGGTGAGCATTTGCGAAGACGCCGTCTCGGCCCAGCCCGATGATGTGGGGCTTTTAGCTGAATTGGCCAAGGCTTGCTGCTTGTCGGGTGACTATTTCCGGGCGTGTTCCATTTATGAAAAGCTCATCGGATTGGAGGAAGACAATCCCGCGTTGTACTGTGACTGGGGGGAGGCGCTGTTTGCAGCGGGGCGGTTTGAGGAAAGTGAAAATGCTTTTGCCAGAGCCGGTCAGTTGGATGCCGAAAAATCAGATAGCTATTATTTCAAAATGGCTGTTTTGTTTCAGGATACCGGGCGGCACCGCGACGCCGTTCGGCTGCTGGAGAAGAGTCTTGCGTTGAACGCGACCAGTCCGTTGTATTATTGCGCGATGGGAGACAGCTTTGTTGTCCTCGGAAAATCAGAAAACGCCTTGGCATCTTACCAACGGGCCGCCGAGTGTGATCGGGAACGGACCGCCATTTATTACAACAGATTGGGAAACACTTTTCTGCAAAACGGAAATTTTGAACAGGCGGCAAAAGCCTTTATCAGGGCCATCGAAGCCGAGCCACTAAAAGTCTATTTTTTGAATTTGGCTGCCGCCTGCAAGGCCATGGGTTTTACGCAACAGGCGGAAAGAATTTTAAAGGAGTTGGAACCCCGTCGCTAAAGCTTTCCTTCCTTACGCATCGTCTCAAGAAAAATGTGATAAAAGTAATCATTTTCTTCCATTTCTTTCTTGATGATCAGTCCCGCTTCGGCGATTTCCTCCTGATGGATAATCAGGTTGACGCTTTTGTTGAGCGTGTTCATATAGTCCATCGTGGCAAAAGTCGAACTGACCAAGACGATGAATATTTTCCGGCGCACGGGGATGGGCAGGTTGTTTAAGTATTCAATCATGTAGTTGCAGCCGTTATTGGCGCCGTCAAAATTTTCATTGATGATGATGGCGTTGAAATTGTGAAAGGTGATGTATTTTAGGGCTTCACTGACTGTGGTCGGTTCGATGACGTTAAAGTCAAGGGAGAGCATGGCATCCCTGATTTTCTCCCTGATCTCCGGGCTGTGGTCGCAAATCATGCAGGTGCTAGTGCCCGCGTAATGGTAATCGAAAGGCCTGCCCGAATAATCAATTTCTTCGGATTCCAGTTCCGGCGTTGATTTTCTGTCTCTCATGGCGATTCCCTGATCATTTTTCCTGTTGGTGTATTACTTTTTCCATGGTTCGACTTTTTTCTTCCCATAGAGCTTGTCGATTTCCAGTTTGCCCAGATCCGTGGTTTGTTCCCCCCGCGCGTTTTTAATGGAGTCAATACCGCGGTTGACCACCGCCCGGTTGGACGAGTATGCAATCGCCGTGCTTTCGGTAATCAATCCTTGGGCGTACAGATCCACAATGTAATCGTCAAAGCTGACCATGCCGAAGGGCTTGCCCTGCTGAATGATGTCAAAATAGGTTTTACCTTCGGCTTCGCCGTGCAAAATAACGTCCTTGACCCTGAGGCTGGTGCTCAGGGCTTCAAACGCAGCGACGCGCCCGCCCCCGATTTTCGGCAGAAGCCGCTGGCAGACGATCCAGCGGATGGAATCGGCCAGACGCACCCGAATTTGATTTTCTTCTTCCAGCGGAAACATTCCGATAATGCGGTTGATGGTCTGCCCGGCGTTGATGGTGTGCAGCGTGCTTAAAACCAGATGACCGGTTTCCGCGGCGTTCAAGGCGATTTCCACCGATTCCCGGTCGCGCATTTCGCCGACCAGAATGACTTTGGGCGCCTGCCGCAGCGCGGCCCGCAGGCCGTTGGCAAACGTGTCGAAATCTTTTCCCAGCTCCCGCTGATTAATGGTTGATCGTTTCTGCGTGTGAATGTATTCAACGGGATCCTCCAGCGTGATAATATGAACGGAGAATTTTTCGTTTATCTCATTGATGACGGCGGCGAGTGACGTTGTCTTTCCGGTTCCGGTGGCGCCGGTGATCAAGACAATGCCGGTCTTTTCGTTGGCAATTCTCAAGAATGCTTCCGGCAGGTTCAAATCAGCGCAGGAAGGAACGGTGGTCTCCAGCTTCCGCAGAACGATCGAAAATTTTCCGAGTTGGGAAAAAATGTTGACGCGAAAACGCGCCACGCCCGGCAGTTCATAAGATAAGTCGCAGGACCCTTCTTTAATTAAATCCTGCATCAGCCGCCGGTCCTGATTGATGAGATTCAAGGCGAAGATTTCGGTTTGAAAAGGCGAAAGGCGCTCAAAATGAGGCCTCAATTGAACCGGAACCAGTTCGCCGGAGGAATAGACCTGCAGCGGCTTTCCCACCGTGAGAACAATGTCGGAAATGTCCATGTTGGATTCCAGCATTTTTGTCAGAATATGGTCAATTTCCGGTTTTCTCATGGGGCCCTCCGGATTAAACTTCGGTGAAGTCCGTCGGCGGATGTTTCAGAAGCGGACGGAATCTGGTTTTTTCGTTCGCTTTCATGTAGGCGTCGTCGGCGCTTATCCAGCCGCGGTTATAAAGATCCATGATCGAGTCATCCAAAAGCTGCATGCCGTACTTTTTCCCGGTCTGCATCATGGAGGGAATCTGATACGTTTTCTGCTCGCGAATCAGGTTGCGCACCGCCGGTGTGGCGATGCAGATTTCCAGCGCCACGCAACGGCTCTTGATATCAATCCGCTTGAAGAGGACCTGCGAGATGACGGCGCGCAATCCGTCGGCCAGTGTGGAGCGGATCTGCAGCTGCTCCGATGCGGGGAAGACTTCGATGACCCTGTCCACGGTTTTTGCGGCGCTGGTCGTATGAACCGTGGAAAAAACCAGATGCCCGGTTGAGGCCGCTTCAATGGCCAGGGAAATGGTTTCCAGATCGCGCATCTCGCCCACCAGGATAATATCCGGGTCCTCGCGCAACGCCCCCCTGAGCGCCGCGGCGAAAGACTGGGTGTGGAGACCGACTTCCCGCTGGTTCACAATGCAGTTTTGGCTTTTGTGCACAAACTCAATGGGGTCTTCAATCGTGATGATATGGTCGCGGCGCAGACGGTTGGCTTCATCAATGATCGCCGCCAGCGTGGTGGATTTGCCGCTTCCCGTGGGGCCTGTGACCAAGACGAGTCCCCGCGGCAAGGTAGCGAGTTTTGCAATTACCGACGGGAGTCCCAGTTCTGCACAACTCAATATTTTGTCGGGTATCTCGCGAAAAACAGCCCCGATGCCGTTTTTTTGCCGGAAGAAATTCACGCGGTAACGGGCCAGATTGGGAACTTCATAAGCAAAGTCGACATCGCCTGTTTCTTCAAAGTGCTTGATTTTGTGTTCAGGTGTTATCTCATAAAGAAGGACTTTCAGCATGTCATCGGTCAGCACATCATATTTGATGCGTTCGATATCTCCCCGAATCCGGATGGCGGGCTGTTGTCCGGCAACCAGATGAAGATCGGAGGCGCCGTGTTCATGCATCAGATGAAAAAAAGCATCAATCTTCGCCATTAAAATTCTCCTTGTTTTGATGGCTATTTCTTTATCACTTTTTTGCTCAGAAAAAAATCAAATAATTGATAATTTTAAATATTCGATATGGGCAGCAACAATTTCTTGACACCCGGGTCATCTATAATATATGCTCCCCGCCGCGGTAACGCAATCGCGGCGATTGTCAAGGTTGGGGATGTAGCTCAGCTGGGAGAGCGCGACGTTCGCAATGTCGAGGCCAGGGGTTCGATCCCCCTCATCTCCACCAATCTTTTTATCCTCCTTCACGTTCAAACAGCCGGGCCAAACGCCATTTTTTCCGTTTCTTCCAGCTTCCCTTGTGATACGCGTAGCTCGCCAGCAGCGGCAGGGCGATGGTTGCCTCCGAGTAGACCATCTGTTCGCAGGATGAATCCACCTTGCCCCAGGAATTGGCTTCTTTGAGCGTGGAGCTGGAGCAAGCTCCGTCGCGGACATCCGCCACCGTGATCTGAACAGCGTATTTGTGCATCGGCACGTCTTTGCCCAGAATTTCCGCGCAGACCACCGTGTCCTGCGCGAAGTTTTTCGGGACGCCTCCGCCGATCATCAGCAAACCGGTTGTTCCCGCCTTGATTTTAATTTCCGTCAGTTCCTTGAAATCCTTGACCGAATCAATACAAACATGGTTCGGGAAATGCTTGTGTTGATGCAGAACCAGTCCGAAACCCGCGGAGCTGTCGGAAAAAGCCGGGCAAAAGACGGGGACATCATGCTCATAGGCCGCCTGAACCAGAGAATTTTTCTTTTTGGCGTTTTGAACGAGATATTGACCCATGGCCCGGATGAATTCCCGCGAGGAATATGCACCGGGTTGCAGCGCATCGGCGATTTTCTTTATCGTCCGGTCGCAGACCTGTAAATCTTCTTCGTTGATATAGGTGTCGTAAATCCGATCAATGTATAATTTGCGCAGCAGCTTGTCGTCGACAAACGGTGTTCCCTGATAGTGATGGAACCCCAGGGCTTCAAAAAAGTCCATGTCGACAATGGAAGCCCCCGTGGCCACAATGACATCCACCATGTTGTTTTTGACCAGCTCAACATAAATCTGCATGCAGCCCGCGGCGGAGGTGGAACCGGCCAGCGCCAGGATAATCGCGCAGTTTTTCTCCCTGAGCATGCGGTCGTAGATATCGGCGGCATTGGCCAAATCCCGCGCGGAAAAAGACATCTTTTTCATCGCGGTGATGATGTCTGTCGTATTGATTTTCTTGATGTCGATATGCTCGACTTTCTTTTTCAGCAAATCCTTTTTCTTCATGAACAACATTCCTTGATGTTTATTGGCAACCTCTATTTAAATCATCAACTGGTAAAAGTCAACTCAACCCATTTGTTTTCCCGACGGGAAAGTCCTTCGCGTGCAACCAGCGAATATCAAAGCCATTGGCGGAAAACGGGATGACGGGCGGCGGCCATCCGGACAATAACACTGCCCAGCTGCGCGTAACTCATTCCCGCCGCTTCGGCGGCGCAGGCCATGCTGGCATCGGAACTGAGATCCGCATTGGGATTGACATCCAGTACATAAAAAACGCCGTCCCGCAGGCGGAGATCCATCCGGGCGTAGTCCCGGCATCCCACCGCCCGGTACGCCTTCCTGCAGATTTCTTCCAGGGTTTCTTTTTCTTCTCCGGTCAGCGGCGCCGGCAGCAAGGTTTCTATTTTTTCATAATGAAGCGAGCCGGGAGCGAATTTCGCCTCGTAGGTGCAGAGCCGATCCCGCGCGTCGCCGAAACGGGAAAAGTCCATTTCCGCCGCGGGAAGAACCGTCAGGTCTTCGTTCCCCAGTACCGCGACATGGAATTCGCGGCCGTCGATGAAATCCTCCACCAGCGCGGGTTGCGCATAGCGATTCAGAATGAAGGCAATCCGTCCGGTCAAGTCCCCGCCGTTCGTCACGACGGATTCGGGCGTGATGCCCGCCGAGCAGTGTTCGTTGCGCGGCTTGACGATCGCCGGAAATATCCGCCAGGAATCCGCCCGTGGAGCGTCAAAAATTTTCCAGGCCGGCGTGGGAATGCCGCAGGCCTCCAGAATGTCCTTGACCCGTTGCTTGTCCTGCGCCAGAGAGAGCACCCGTGGAGACGCTCCCGTGTAAGTGTAACCTAACTCTTCCAGTTGTCTGGCGACCAGCCATTCACTGTGTTCAATGCCGGGAATGCCTTCGCACCAGTTGAAAATCAAATATTCGTTGGGATCATACGGACGCAGTTTGCCGTGGATTTCATTGCCTTCGACACGCACGAGCTCAACGGCATGGCCGAATCCTTTGAGCGCCCCGGCAAGCTCTTCGGTCAGCTTGAATGCTTCCTTTTTCTCCTCCGGCGTCCAGTCGGGATCGAGATTGTACAGCAACACGACGGGAATACGCACGGGTGCCGTCGGCAAAGAGATCATGAAGCCTCCGTTTAAAAATCCTGATGATCGGAAAATTCCGTAACATCTTTTGTGCGCGCGATTGTAGAGAGAAGAAGGGCTTCTGTCAATTTATTTTCTTCGGAGGAGATCCCCGTGCCGGCGCGCCTCGGGAAAAGCGTGCACCGCCAGGGCCGCGATGATGACGATGAGACACAGAGCAAACCAGCGGGTCCATCGCTCCCCTCTGATCGAAGCCGCTCCAGCGATGATCCCCGCCAGCACCAAACAGGCCAGGCCGGCCAGAGGGTCCGTTATCATGCCTCCGATCAGCACCAGAAAAACGGCCAAACCCACAAGGACTTTCGGGTTCGAAACATTTAGATTTCGCGCTGATTTCATTTTCCACCGGGTGGCAGGATTTTTTGCTTCAACTTTTCATCCAGCAGTTTCAGAAGAAAATTTCTCCAGGACGTATCGGCGGCGAAAGACAGCGGCTCATAGGCGCCGGCTTCATAAATGAGATCGGGAAGATAAATGGCCAAGCCGTGACAGTGAGCCTGAGTCGGTTGCGGGGATATCTTTTTTGTCTGCGGGTCAAAATTGGAAACGGCGGATGTCAGCAGAAGATTCTTTTGAATGTGATTTTTCAGTTTCGCGCCCATGACGGCGGCCGGGGAATCGGCGGAAAGCCTTGTCGCGATCTGATCAATGTAATCGCATAAATCCTTTGCTTCCTTCATGTTGAAGGAGAAGGTCGTCTCCGCTGCCGCCAGCGCTGCTTTCATCGCGGCCGGTTCGCTCACGAGGGCGGCGGCCCATTGGTTGAGCAAATCCGTAAATATCCGGACTTCGGACGTTCTGACCGCGGACGCTATGGGGTTTTCCGAAAACGCGATCATGGTTTTTGCGAAATCTTCCGCGCTCATGTTGGGGTCATCCAAAACATTCTGAAGAATGATGTCATAATAGAAGGCGGGATTGGAGACATGGCTCTCCACCCCGACGATGATCTGCGTCTGATCCTTCAATTCATAGAGGACCTCGGCCATCTGCATATAATCGGCGTCGACGGCAAAGACGTCAATTTTTCTGCCCAGGATGTCTTTTGTTTTTGCCAGAGACTGCGCAAGGTCCCTGACGCTCATTTTTTTTCGGCTCAAGTCATCGTGGCACAATCCCTTGAATCCTTCGCCCTTGCCCCATAAAATCAGCGCGATTTTTTTCGCCGGATACTTCACAAGATTTTGACGGATGAATGTCATCAAACTGGACGCGGCGGCCATGTCCGTTTGCGGCGATGTGTCAATCACGGGAGAGTTGATTTCCGGTTGGCGCGTGTCCTTTTGAATCAGATAGGTTTTGACATCGCGCGGAAACTGCAGTTCGCCCTGGTTGCCTTTGCTCAAGGCGGCGTATTTGACGACAACCGTCACTTGGTCGCTGGAGCCGAACGTCTCCAGGCGATTAATCATGTCCTTTCCGAAATCCTGAAGGCCGCGGTCATTGATGCCGTTGGCGTAAACGAGAACCAGCCACTGCCGCTCGTTTCCCCACGCGCCGTCAAAAGACCAAAACAGGGCGCCGGTTAAGATCAGCAACAACATGCAAAATGTTTTCAGGCGCTTCATGACGGCGCGAACCTCCTTTTGCGACCGATGAAGAAATAAACGGCGACCAAAACCAACGAAACAGTGCCAAGCGGCATCTCCAGCGACGGTGCAGCCGGCATCGTTTTTTTCAACACGATTCCGACCAGCGCAATTATCAGCGAAGCCAAGATCACCGCAATCCCTGCCGTTTTCTGATGTGCCTCAAATTTTTGGCTGACCGGAGCCACCAGAGCCGCCATAGAGAAGATGACGCCCAATCCCAGAATACCCGCGTCAGCGGCGGCAAGCGTTCCCCACACAACGAGGAAACCGATTATCAAAAGAAGCATTTTCATGGATCGATTCATGGCGTGGCGTTGCCTCCCATGAAAATCATGGACGGCTTTCCATCAGTTTGCCGTTGATCATTTTAAAGTATCTTATAATGCTTTTGCTCGGACAGCAAGAAGGATCTTGCGCGCCGTGAAGGGTCGCGTCGAGGACCAGCGTCCCCGATGTACAAGAGAGCGAATGGATGATGATGCGGTCTCCCAGATGAATGGAGTTGCTTTGGCGAAAAACAGCACCGCTTTCACGCGCGGTGAGCGCGATCATCTCAAAGAAACTTCCGCTTCCCATCGGGGAAGCCGCCAGAATCACGGCCGCGTCAGCCTTGCCGTCCGAGTCAAGATCGCAAATTACGTAATCCGTCAAACGCACTTCCAAAAAATTTTCGGGATGGGTTCCTTGCCTCGCATGGCCGTTTTTCAGTGCGACACGCTGTTTGCTGAAATCGAGAAAGTAGGCATGATTCTTAACGGCTTTGTCGGTCATCGGTCTGTCCGCGGGCGGCTGGCCGCTTGCCGCGGCAAGGCAAGCCCGCTTAACAACCAGACAACGCGACCCCGGTTGAGCGGTTTCTTCATGGCTGACGATTTTACTGGCAGACACGGCGTGTGCAGTATCGGGGCACGTCCATACAAACGCGTTGTCCGTCATAGCCGCTCCAGCATTTGTAATCCGATCCGCACTCATATTGTTCGTCATAGCACCGGGGCGCCTCCCAGCCGTCGGGATGATCCGGCGGATTGTCTATCTGCGGCGACGACGGCATCGGGATGTCTGAATCGTAAACATGGCCGCTGTTGCCGTATCCGTCTTCCCAGTATCCATCGGCATAAGCCAGCGGCGCCGCCAGCAGCAATCCCAGCGCCATCACACAAAACAAATTCTTCATGGTTGCCTCCTTTGGTGAATCTGATGCCATCGTCTTGGAAAACAATCTCCCATGTCACGGCTGGCGATAACTCATATTGCGCTTTGCCTCAACTTTCAAGAAAATTTTCCGGTTGTCTCTAGGGTAGGATGGGGCAGTAGTGATATTCAAAAGCGCAAACATAAAAATGATCATGTTTCCCGGCGTGTCTCCGGATGTAAAAATTTTGAAGGCGGAGCAATCCTCTTTGCTCAGGAAAATTAACTTTTGAGCTTTTTCCCGCACTTCGGACAAAATGAAAATGATGAATCCAGCGGCCTGCCGCAATACGGACAATAATTCGAATCCCCTGACAATCTCCTGCCGCCCACAGAGAGATCGGGGGTCCCTTCTTCGGAAGGATCCACGATGTCGTATTCGGAAATGCGTTTACTGCCGAAGGCGTTGATGTAATTGTAAACGGCCATGCCGATGCCCGCGAGAACAAAAACGACACCAAACAGCGGGAAAACAGCCGGCGCCCCCATGGCCGCCGCCGCCACCGTCCAGACAATACCGCCGATAACGGCGATGATTGAACCCACAAAATCCATCAAAGATGGGATGCGCCCCGGCTTAACCTGTTTCATTGTGACTATCCTCCTTTAAGAATTTTTATCATAACTGTTTATTTTTCTCGATATAAAAGTTTCATATTTCCTCGTATTGTTCACTTCTGTCGGCGCATGCGGGCGCATGGGTTTTGAACTTCGGTCTTGTTTTGCCTCAAATTATCTGATAGGTCATTTTTTAAGGAAAGTCATCCATGGAAGAAATCCTGAGTGTTTCGCAACTAAATGATAATATTAAGTTTCTTTTGGAAGAGGCTCTCGGCCGCCGGATACCGTGCCCGTTTTGGGCCGAGAGTCTTTTCCATCATCAGTCAGACGGAGATGCCAGTCTAGTTACAAGAAAAGGGTAATTTGAACGTAAGAGACTCAGGGGTGTGGCTTGGCTCGTGTCGCTTTCTTTCAGAAAGACGTTTTCGCAAAACCGGCGGTTATGGCCTTGTCGGCTAGCCTGAAAGAGGCGGGTCACGAGAGTTTTGTTGTCGTGGCGGATCTGGAGAAAAATCCCGTCAAGGCGGTATTGGCCTTGAATCCGGACGTGGTCGCTTTTTCCATCACGACGGCGGAATTTCCTTTCCTGAAAGAAATGGGATCGCGACTGCGGGCCCTTTCTGATAAAATTTTTATCGTTTGTGGCGGCATTCATTCCACCTTTTATCCTCAGGTCATTTCCGAGCCGTATCTTGATGCGGTCTGCCGAGGCGAAGCGGATGAAGCATTTCCTGAATTTGTCAATGCGCTGGGAGCGGGAAATGCTTACGAAAATGTTCAGAATTTTTGGGTAAAAAAACATGGCGTGATTTGGAAGAACGATTTGAAACCTCTTGTAAAAAACCTGGACAGCCTTCCATTTTACGATCGCCGCATCTATCCTAGATATTCACTTTATGCCGGAAAGAGCAAAGGAATTTTGTACCATCAGGTCATCCATGCCGGACGTGGCTGTCCGCGTTCCTGTTCTTTTTGTTTCAATGAATGCTATAAATCCCTTTATGAAGGGAAGGGTTCCCCGGTCAGACGACGCTCCGTGAACCATCTGATTGCCGAACTCAAGGCATTGAAAAGCTCCGGTGACATTGATTTCATTACCATTGATGATGATAGTTTTACAATTGCACCGAGCGAATGGATTAATCATTTTTGTGAAGTCTATCCCCTGGAGATCGGTCTTCCATTTAAAATCAATACCATCCCGGATGCGCTGGATGAAACCTTGGTGAGGCGTCTGAAGCAGGCGGGATGTTATGCTGTAAAAATGGGCATCGAAAGCGGCAATGATGCTGTACGAAACGTGATTTTGAAAAAGAATCTTCGCAAAGAAAGCATTATCGAAGCGGCGTCTTTGCTCAAACAGTACGATATCCGTTTCCAGACTTTTAACATGGTGGGATGTCCGCGCGAAAACCTTGCCATGGCTTTCGAGACCTATGCTCTAAACCGCCGGATCCGACCGGATTTTGTTTGGTGTTCTCTGCTTACACCCTATCCGGGAACTGCTGTCTTTGATTTATGTAAACACGAAGGTTTGATATCCGGCGGCGACGACTATACAAAGATCAATTATTCCTATTTTACGGGAACGCCGCTGAACTTGCCCCATAAGCAGGAATTGATTAATCTTCAGAAGCTCATGAACGTTGCCGTTCGTCTGAATCTGCCTGAACGCGTGTTACGTTTTTTGGTAAAGCTGCCCTTATCAGGTCTTTACAACTTCATTTTTGGAATAGGAATGACGTGGGGTCTGATACGGATTAACAAAGACGCTTTGCTATCCATCGCCTGGTTGTCTTTACGTTACTTTTCCCGTTACAATAAAAATGAAAAGAAGGGAAAAGTAAAATGATATTGTTGCGAGATGATATGGCGTGAATGCGGTGCCATCTATTATAAATTTTTCAGTATAATCCTTCTCGCTGTCGTTGAGAAATAAACAACTTCAATCTTGTTTTGCCTCAAATTATCTGATAGGTCATTTTTTAAGGAAAGTCATCCATGGAAGAAATCCTGAGTGTTTCGCAACTAAATGATAATATTAAGTTTCTTTTGGAAGGGGCATTCGACCGTGTTCTGGTGGAAGGCGAGGTGTCCAATCTGCGCAGGCCGCAGTCGGGACACACTTATTTTACGTTGAAAGATGACAAAAGTCAGATCAGGGCGGTTTTTTTCCGGCCGTTTGGCGCTTTTGAAAAAAGGAATCGGTTGGAATTGGAGGAAGGACTGAAGGTTCTGTGCCGGGCGCGCCTGAATGTCTATCTTCCCCGAGGAGAATATCAGCTCGTGGTGGACTCTTTTGAGCCGCTGGGCGCGGGAGCCTTGCAGAAGGCCTTCGAACAGCTCAAGGCAAAACTCTCTGCCGAGGGCTTGTTTGATGCGTGTCATAAGAAAAGCCTTCCTTTTCTTCCCCGACGCGTCGGCGTGATCACGTCGCCGACCGGAGCGGTCATCCGGGATATTCTAAACGTGACGAGGCGCCGTTTCCCGGCGCTCGATATTTTAATCGCTCCTGCAAGGGTTCAAGGTAGCGAGGCGGCGGAGGACATCATTTCGGCTCTGCGCAAGATGCATGCCTGTAAAAAAGTGGACGTGATCATCATTGCGCGTGGCGGCGGCTCGCTCGAAGATATTGCGCCGTTTAATGACGAAGCGCTGGCGCGGGAGATTTTCCGCTCTTCGATTCCGATTGTCTCCGCCGTGGGTCACGAAACGGATTTCACCATTTGTGATTTTGTGGCGGACCTGCGGGCGCCCACGCCGTCGGCGGCGGCGGAGCTGGTGGTGCCGGAAAGAAGCGAATTAATGGCCAAAATAAAAACTCTTCGGCAAAGAATGGTGTCCGGTTTTTTCCGTTATCTGGAAGATCATAGGGAATATATTGCCGCTCTTAAGGAGAGGCTTAAGGACCCGCGTCGGTTTGTGCTCAATCTGAAAATAAATCTGGACGATTTGAGAGAAAGACTTCTCCGCTCTTTTTACAACAGGCGTCAGGAGCTTTTTCAGGATCTGCGGCATGTCCAGTTGCGTCTTTATCATCAGAATCCCCAGCGGCAAATCCATCAGCGGAAAGCTTTGGTGGCGAATATTGAAAAAGATTTGATCATCCGTTTTTCCGCGCGGCTCAGAACGCTGAAGGAAAAACTTCTAACGAATTCCGCCGTCCTGGAGTCCTTGAGCCCTCTGGCGGTTTTGCAGAGGGGCTATAGCATTACGCGCAGCAGACAAAGCGGCGGAATTGTGCGTCAGGCGGCCGATGTGCGGGAGGGAGAGGATGTCCATATCCGGTTGGCAAAGGGCGGTTTAAACGCTAAAATAGAAACAATATTTCAGGAGTAAATATGGCCAAGGACAAATTCGAGGACGCGCTCAAGAAGTTGGAAGATATTGTGAGAAAGATGGAATCGGGTGATATTCCGCTGGACGAGGCGCTGAAGTCTTTCGAGGAGGGCGTACGCCTGATTCGTTTCTGTTCGGCGAAACTGGAGGAAACGGAACGTCGCGTGGAGATGCTACTGGGCAAGGAGAGTGGCCTGGAAACGAAACCTTTTGAGGAGGACGAAGGTGACTGACGACGAAAGGGTGTTTCTGGAGGCTTATCTTCAGGACAGGAAAAAGATTGTCGAGGACGCGCTGTCGCGTTATCTTCCGGCGGACGGCAATCCGCCGCAGATTTATGAAGCCGTCCGTTACAGCGTTTTCAACGGCGGAAAACGCATCCGTCCGATTCTCTGTCTGGCCGCGGCGGAAGCGGTCGGCGGCGATCTCGCGCCGGTCATGCCGGTGGCCTGCGCACTGGAGTTGATCCATTCATACTCTTTGATTCACGATGATTTGCCCGCCATGGACGACGATGATTTCCGGCGCGGAAAACCGACCTGCCACAAGGTCTTCGGCGAAGACATCGCCATTCTAGCGGGCGACGCGCTGTTGACGGAGGCGTTTGCGCTCCTGTCTCATGCAGAAAAAATCAGACTGTCCGCCGAAAGGCGTCTGGCGGTGATTCAGGAAATTGCCAGTGCCGCCGGTATCGGGGGGATGGTCGGAGGGCAGGCGTTGGATGTCTTATCCGCGGCGGCCGACGCCGGTGAGGCAACCTTGCACGAGATTCATCAGCGCAAAACCGCGGCGCTGATTCTGGCCGCCGTGAAGGCAGGCGCCATGATGTTCAATCCCGGCCCGGAAAAAATGCAGGCCCTGGCGGAATACGGGATGAATATCGGACTGGCCTTTCAGATCGCGGATGACATCATGAATGTCGAGGGGGACAGCGCCCTGATGGGCAAGCAAACCGGAAGCGACGCCGCCCGCAACAAGCTGACTTACCCGTCTCTTTTAGGTTTGGAAACATCCAGAGAAAAACTCGCGGGCTATGTTAACGCGGCGTTGGCCAGTCTTTCCGGTTTTGACGAGCGGGCCATGCCGCTTTTCGTTATCGCCCGCTACGTGATGGAAAGAAAATCGTAAGGACTTTTTTTGGCTACGCAAAAGGATTGGATTTTGGTCAAGCAAACGGAAACGGTCAATTACAGCGTGCTGGAGAAAATTGAATATCCAAAAGATCTGCGCAAATTCACCCCTGCCGAGCTCAACACGCTGGCCGAAGAAATCAGGGATCTGATTATCCGGACGGTTGCGCTCCGCGGCGGTCATCTGGCGGCTTCGCTGGGAGCGGTCGAACTGGCGCTGGCGCTCCATTATGTTTTCCACACGCCGCAGGATAAAATTGTCTGGGATGTCGGACATCAGGCTTACGCCCACAAAATCATCACCGGCAGGAAAAAGGATTTCGCCGACCTGCGCACGCAGGGAGGCATCAGCGGGTTCCCGCGCCGCGAGGAAAGCCCCTACGACACGTTCAACGTCGGCCACAGCGGCACGTCGATTTCCGCCGCCGCCGGTTTTGTGGAAGCCAAATCTCTTCGGGGAGAGAAGGACAAGGTGATCGCCGTCATCGGCGACGGCTCCATGACGACGGGCATGGCGTTCGAAGGATTGAACTGGAGCGGCGCTCGAAAGAAAAACGTCATTATCGTTTTGAACGACAACGAAATGTCCATCTCGCCGAACGTGGGCGCGCTGTCTTCTTACCTCAACAGGGTGATGACAGGGCATACCATCACCACCATTAAGGCGGATATTAAAAACTTTTTCAAAAGCATTCCCGGCGTCGGCGAGCACCTGATCAAATTCTCCCAACAGATCGAGGAAATTTTAAAGACGCTGATGGTGCCCGGAGCGCTGTTTGAGGAAATGGGCTTTACCTACGTGGGGCCGATTGAGGGACACAGCTTCAATCATCTGATCAAGACGTTTGAAAACATCAAGGAAATGGACAAACCGGTCCTGGTGCACGTGATCACGAAAAAGGGGCGCGGTTACAAATTCGCCGAAGAGAACCCGCTGACGTACCATGGCGTCGCGCCTTTCGACGTGGAGACGGGGAAAGCGGTGGCGTCGGCCGATGTTCCCAGCTACACGGATGTCTTCGGAAAAACCATCGTCAGGCTGGCCCGGCGGGATTCGCGCATTTTGGCGATTACCGCCGCCATGTGCGAGGGCACAGGCCTGGGCGAGTTCAGCCGGGAATTTCGCGAAAGATTTTACGACGTCGGCATCGCGGAACAGCACGCGGTGACCTTTGCCGCGGGGCTGGCGGCGGAAGGGTTCCGTCCGGTCGTGGCCATCTATTCGACGTTTCTGCAGAGAGCTTACGACCAGATAGTCCACGATGTCTGTCTGCAGAAGCTTCCCGTGGTGTTTGCCGTTGACCGCGGCGGTTTTGTCGGCGAGGACGGCGCCACCCATCAGGGCCTGCTGGATTACACGTATCTGCGTTCCATCCCCGGCATGGTGGTCATGGCGCCAAAAGATGAAAATGAACTCCAGCACATGCTCAAGACGGCCGTTGATTGCGGCGGCCCGGTTTCCCTGCGTTACCCGCGCGGGAAGGGCTTGGGCGTTGCCCTGGATGAGGAGCCGGAAAGTCTGGAAATCGGCCGGGGCGAGGTGCTGCTCGACGGAACGGACTTGGCGCTGATCGCCATCGGCTCGGTTGTCCATCCGGCCTGGGCCGCGGCGCGGAAGTTGTCCGCGGAGGGGCTGAGCGTCAGGGTCATCAATGCGCGTTTCGTCAAGCCGCTTGATGAGGATCTGATTCTTGGGACGGCGGCACAGATCAAGAAGATCATCACCATCGAAGAAAATTACCTGCAGGGCGGTTTCGGCAGCGCGGTGCTGGAGTTGCTGGCGCGGAAGGGCGTTTTGGATGTCCGGGTCAGATGCCTGGGAGTGCCGGACGAATTTGTCCGCCATGCCACCCAGGCGCAGCAGAGACGAAAATACGACCTCGATGAAGAAGGCATTATCCGTGCCGTAAAAGAAATGCTTTCAGGATAAAAAAACTGCCTCGGGAGATCCTGCACAAGGCATTGCATTGATCAGGGCTTTCTTTTTTGCTGCGTTTGTTTTTACGCCAGGCAGGAATTTCTTGACATAGAGATATTCTTCTCCTATGGCTATACCTGCCATCAGCCATTAAATTCCATTTTATATATATATATATCAATTTAAAAGGGAGGGGCAGCTTATGAACAAATTTTTTGGCTGGTTGCAGGGTGCTTGCATCAATAGGCGTTTCATTTTAAAACTGGCCTTCGCATTCCTTGTGGGCTCATGGGTTCTGTCCGGTTTGGCACGATGCTACGCTGAAAGCCCGTTTCAGGAAATCTATGATGCAGGTCTGACCAAGTATGTCGGCACATCCATTGTTCAGCCGACGAGTGTCACCAAGGACAAACTCACCGGAATCAGTACCCACCATTTTTCAACGGCACAATCTGAGCGGGGGCCGATGTGCATGAGCGGCAGCGAGTTCTTCGTTGAAACCCGCGACGGCTTTTCCGACCAGCTTCTGATCTTCCTGGAAGGCGGAGGCGTTTGTCTTTCGGAAATCTGCCAGGCCACCGCCTATGCGGTTCTGTCATTAAAAAACATCACTTATGCTAATCTTGTCGGTGTCGGCGGCGTTCTCAACAGATATGATTTGCGCAATCCCATGGCCCAGTTCGATGTCGTTCACGTTCCTTATTGCGACGGAACCATCTTTATGGGAGACGTCGATAGGCCGCTGGCCTACGACTTGTTCAGCAGCGAGCCGAAAATGGCTTACCAGCGTGGATTGCAAAACCTGACGGCCGCATTTGAAGTTGCAAAACGGAAATATCCGAATCCATCACGCATCGTGCTGGCCGGCACAAGCGGCGGGGCATACGGCGTTGTCGCCGGGCTGGCCATGGCGAGATATTACTATCCCGACACGGAAATTTTGGTGATCTCCGATTCCGGCGCGCCCATCTTGCGGGACCATGACAAGGAGTTCGTGCGGCGGGCCCTGGAGGACATTAATGCCATTCAATATGTTCCGTTCGCTTCCTGTCCGGATTGTATTGACAACGGACATGTGTCCAAAATCATCGCCTGGGGTCTGGAGCAGGATAAAAACTTTCGCGTTGCGCTGATGAGCCACGTCGATGATTTCGTCATCGGTGATTTTTTCATGAAAAGCCCTCCGCCGATATTCCGGGAAGCGCTCCTTCGCGAGTACGCATACCTCAAAAACCAATCCCATAGTCGGGTCAGCCGATTTGTTACGCTAGGTCGGGGACATACCTTCCTCTTAAACGCTTCGGCGATGGACTTTATTTTAGACATGGTGGGCGGGCTCTACACCGGCGATTATGACCTTCCCGACTTGAACGCGATAAAAACGGATTTGCGAGGCGGATTGGCACAGGTTCATCAAGATGTGACGGGGCGAAGGATCACCGGCTACCAGTGGCTCAATAATTTCCTCAACTATCCCGGAAAATTAAACGATGTTATGGATCTTGAGTGACAGGGCCCCTGATGTGTTCCGACGATTTATAAGGGTTGCCTAACCGGCGAGTCTGCGTCGTCTGGCAATCCTGAATGACTTTATCATTTCATAACGCGTTGCATAAAATGAGCACCAAACAGCAGGAGGAATGATTTCTCTTTGTTTTTTTTACCGGCATCAGGGCTGAATGGTCATGATCTTATTTGAATTATCGGAAAAGCTTCCCGGTAGGCGCGGCAACGGCCTCAGCCTTCTTTTGACCACCCATCTTAATTGGAAAAGAGACAGGGGGTTAGGCATTGGCGCACCAGTTTTTCATGCATTGCTGGACGGCATTGCTGCTGGGATCAGCGTGCCGTCTGTTGCTCCTCGACCGTTTAAGCTTTACTGCGCTGAACAAAATTTTATGACATGATAGGAAATGCTTTTATAAAGATGCTGCACTCCGGTGAAAGCAACATCAACGGTCCATCTTACTTAACAAACCTTAAAGTTGTTTGGCAAAGTCGTGTTAGCCAACTCAAATGATTTGGTGACTGACAGAATCAAGGCCGTGCACAGAAGCGCTCATTTCCGCTAGTGCCTGCAGCGGTAGTTAAAGAGGTTTTGAGGAGGGCAGCCATCTGCGCGGATCTGATTTTGCCGGCTCTTGGATTTAACGTTGGTTGTGTCGCAGGGGTTGTGCCGCAAAACGATGCGGGAAATAACAGCGCCACTACAACTTCCAAAAAGAAAAATTTGTTCTTCCGTGCGCTTCCTCTGGTTGGTCTGATAAGTCCTAGACAGGGGATTGTTGAAATATAATGAGGACCGCAACGCATGTCAAGAAAACCAAAAGGATCAAAAATGTCCATCAGAGATGGAATTTCTCTTTGCCATTTGACACGAAAGCCGAAATGCCATTGCGGGAAACGATGTGTCTATTTTTTGTAAGCGGTCTTGTTTTGCCTTGTAATATTTGATAACCTCAAAACCGATTTGGCACAGGAAAAGTTTTGAAAGCTTTAAAGATTTCAATTCAAATTGTCCTATGATGGCCTTTAAAAAAATTCGTCTGGATGAACTGCTGGTGGAGCGGGGTGACGCGCCGACGATTGAAAAGGCACGCGCACTGATTCTGGCCCGCGCCGTGAAAGTCAACGATGATTATCCCGACAAAGCGGGCACGCTCGTTTTTCCTGACGCGGACATTCGCGTCAAGGGCGAAGACCAGCCCTACGTGAGCCGCGGCGGATTGAAACTGCGCGGGGCGCTCAAAGCATTTGATTTGGATATCCGGGATTTTATCGCTCTTGATATCGGCGCGTCCACCGGCGGCTTCACGGATTGCCTGCTACAGGCGGGCGCGAAAAAGGTCTACGCTCTGGATGTCGCCTACGGCCAGCTGGCTTGGAGATTGCGCCAGGATGAGCGCGTGGTGGTTATTGAGCGCGCCAACATCCGACACTATGACGGGGCGGAGATTCATGAACCGGTTGATCTGGCCGTGATGGACACGTCCTTTATCTCCCTGAAACTTGTGATTCCGGCGGCTTTAAAATTCGTCAGAGCCGGCGGATGGATTCTGGCTTTGATCAAGCCGCAGTTCGAAGCCCAAAAAGACGAAGTGGAAAAAGGCGGCGTCATTACCGACGCTGAAGTTCACGAACGTATTTTGCGCGAGATTTGGGTGTTTTGCGAATCGCTGGGGCTGGATGTCCGGGGAACATGCGCATCCCCTGTTTGGGGACCCGGGGGCAACAAGGAGTTTTTCATTCTCGCAAAAAAGAAGGCCCCTCATGGAAGTTAAGCTGGCCAAGATAGTCCGCCGTTTTGGTGATACGCACCTACGGCATCGCAGCACTTCCCGCCAAAGGACAAGAGGCCTTGTCAACGGAAATCATGATGAAAAGCTTCTAATAAGAATTGTTAAAAAAACCCTTTGTGATCCGTTTCAGAAATTCCGGAAAATAGAGGGGAAGCAAGTAGGGCTTTGGAATATCTTTCATAATTCTAAAAATACGCGAGGGATTTGAAAACATTTTGACATTTGCCTTTCGTTGTAGCTTGAAAAAACCCCTGTCGGGAATCGCGGAGAAATTCATTGGAGCCAATGAATATTCCACATCGTCGTATTTGACCCGTGAGAGTTTTTCCGGGGACATCCTTTCTATGATTCTGTACAGCTCCGTATTGGGGAACGGTGTGACTGTGAAAAAAGAAGCGGTATGAAGCTTTGACGAGCAGATTATGTCAATGGTCATTTGCATTTCTTCCGCTGTTTCGGTAGGGAAACCGAGCATGGCGAAACCGTTCGAAAAAACCCCCCGGCTGACGGCATACGCAACGTTTTCTTTATATTTCCCAATATTCAAATTTTTCCTTATCAGTTTTTGAATTCGGGGAGACCCGGCCTCCAGGGGAAAACTGGCAAAACAAAGGCCGGCTTCGATGAGCATATCCAGATCCTCTTTCTCGAAAAAATCGGTTCTTACTCCATTGGGGAAAGAAAGGTTGACCCTGAGGTCCTTTGTGACGGTGCGCGATGCGAAATCAACCATCCGCTTTTTGTTGAGATTGAAAATGTCGTCCAGAAATTCGAAATTAGAGGTTCTATAGGTTTTTTTGATGTATTCCATTTCAGCAACGATTCTTTCCGCTGAATGAAATCTGAACGTATTGCCGAAAATCTTGTGGCAGTATATGCATTGAAAGGGACAGCCGCGGCTGCTGAAAAGCGAGGCATAACGACGTGTAGGAACCGGCGTCATGGCCTGTATTTTCCAGTAGTCCGACAGTCTGATCAGGTCATATGCCGGAAACGGCAGCGCATCAAGGTCTTCTATAAAGGGGATGGTGCCGGGATTGTGATTGACCGTGCCGCCGGCATCCCGCCAGTAAATTCCGGGAATATCCGAAAAGGGCAGCTTGTGCAAATAGGCGTTGATAATTTTCTCAAGAGCGATTTCGCCCTCCCCTGGAACAGCGAGATCGGCGCAATTGCCCTCCAGGGAAAGCGACTCAAAAGAAGAAATGTGCGGTCCGCCGAGAATGATCAATGATTTGGGAAGGGCAGCCTTCATTTTTTTCGTAAGATACGGGAGATTGTAGGCAGCGGTTGACATGACGCTCAATCCGATGATGTCCGCTGCGAAGTCCTTTGCTGTGTTGATGATGGAGTCGTTGGGTTCATTGTGGAGTTTCTGATTGATGATCAAGATGGAAGCGTCAAATTTCGAGCGAATATAAGAAGCCAGATACATAATGCCTAGCGGTGGAGACACAAGAGGATGAAGCGGTTTCCTGAAGCCGATATTCGCGAATAAAATTTTCAGTGGTTTAGCCATGTTTCAGCGGAATAAAATCGATTGAAAGGACATGTTGTTTTATCTCGCATAGTATAAGAAACGCTCAGCCATGTGTCAAGGAGATTATGGTCGCAACGCGTAGGAATGCCCATGACCCAGCATGAAAAACGCATCTATCGTTTTCTCTTCAGCGCGTATGGATTCAAAATACTGGCCTGTTGCCGCATATTGATTTGGCGAGGTCTTGGAAGTAAAGACGGGGATTCGATGGCAAACGATCCGATCCTTTGAAAAAAAAGGAAAATAAGCAACAGAATGCTTGTATAGAATGAGTCTTGTTTTAGTGATCGATATTTGTTAATTCGAAAACATACAGCCGGTCGACGGAATTCTATCGGAATGAAAAAGAGTTTTCAAAAGCGCCATCGCTCGATTCTGGAAATGAAATGGTGATCGTTACAAGAATATTTTGAAAAGGAAAAAGAAGGTCCCTCATGGAAGTTAAGCTGGCCAAGACAGCGGGGTTTTGCATGGGCGTCCGCCGGGCGGTGGACATGGTGCTGGATCTGGCCCAGCACGAAACGAGGCGCCGCATATACACGTACGGTCCCCTGATTCATAATCCGCAGACGATAGAATTGCTCAAAAGCCGGGGCATCCGGCCCATCGAAAAGATTGAAGAAATCCCGGACAGGCAAAACGCCGTTTTGGTGATTCGCGCCCACGGCATCGCGCCGGCGGAAAGAAGAAAAATCAGGGAAAGCGGCCTTCGCGTGGTGGATGCGACCTGTCCCAAGGTGGGCTACGTTCAGGCCATCATCAAAAAGCACGCCGCCATGGATTACACGGTGGTCATCGTGGGGGACAGGGAGCATCCGGAAGTGGAAGGACTTCTGGGGTATGCCGGCGGCAAAGGGGTGGTCGTTTCGTCTATCGAGGAGGCGGACAAAATATCCGGCAGGGAGAGGCTCTGCGTTGTCGCGCAAACCACGCAGGATGGGGACAGCTATCGCCGTACCGTCGATCGAATCAAAGCCGTCTGCCCGCAGGCGGTGGTGTTCGATACGATTTGCTCCTCCACGGAACAGAGGCAGTCGGAGGTCAGCGCTCTGGCCGGTGAAATGGACGCCATGTTCATCGTCGGTGGAAGAAACAGCGCCAACACCAGACGGCTGGCCGATTTGGCGAAGAAACAACAGTCGCAGACCTATCACATCGAAGATCCTGCCGATATGGAAAGTATTGATATCAGCCGTTTCAACAAGGTCGGTGTTTCCGCGGGCGCGTCCACGCCCAACTGGATCATCGACCGCGTGATGGACAAAATCATGGAAGGTCAAAGCCGGAAACTCAAGGGGGTCGGCGCGCTTCTGAAAATCTGGATTCAGCTGGTGAAAACGGATCTTTACTCGGCCGTGGGCGCGGCCTGCCTTTGCCTTGCCTGCATGAAAATGATGAATCTGCCGGCGGCCTGGCCGTTTATCGCCATCGCCTCGCTTTACGTGTTCGCCATCCATATTTTAAACCGTCTGATCAACCGCAAGCCGGCGGGAATGGTCGGTTCTTTTCGGGAAGAATCCTATCGGAAGTATGGCAAGACCTATCTGGCTGCCGCCGTGACGGCTGTTGGGGTTGCCCTGACGCTGGCCTGGTTCAGCTCATTGGTTGTTTTTGTCTTTTTGTTTATCCTTTCCTTTGCGGGTGTCATTTACAATATGAACATTTTGCCCAAGGCTTTTCGTTTCCGAAGCTTCAGGGATTTGCCCGGTTCCAAAAACATCTCCATGTCGTTGGCCTGGGGAATGGTTGCCGCTTTACTGCCTTCCTTGGGGTCTGGCTATCCGGCTGAAGGCGGGTTAATCGTCGCTTTTTGTTTCACGTTTGGCGTTGTTTTCATCCGTTCAGCGATGGCCGATATCCTGGAGATGCAAAGCGACAAGCTGATAGGCCAGGAAACGATCCCCGTTGTTTTTGGCCGGGAAAAGACCATCACCATTTTAAACGTTATAACATTGATATTATTCGCTCTTCTGTTTGTGGCTTATCCTGCCGGCTGGACGTCATCTTTGAGTTTGTTTTTGCTGTCCTGCCTTTTATATCAGTGGATTTGTTTTGAAATTTGTGATAAAAAAGCCGCGCTTTCCGGGGCGGTCAAGGAAGGCCTTCTGGAGACCAGCTATCTCGTGGCTGGTTTTTGTGTTTTCTTGTGGAGCTTTTTCTGATATGCAGAAGAGCCCGATGGAGAGGAAAGAGAAGAAAATGACAAAAAGACATGTTGTAGAAGCACTCCTGCTTGGTTTTCTCCTCGCGATGACGGGATGCGGAGGATTGCGCTTTGCCCAGGTTGCGCCGGAGGCCAAACAGTTTCATCCCAAGCGCATTGCGGTCTTTCCAATCGAGATCTGGAATCATAAAAACGCTATCGATTCCAGAAAGGTGGTTGAGCAGATTGTCGCGGCTTCACTGGTGGAGAGAAAATGGTTTGCCTATGTCATGGAGTCCGAGACGTTCAGTCGGAAGATCTCAGAAGACGAAACGTTGAACCGGACCATGACGGAATACATGTCTAAATTACGGGAACTGACCTTTTCCGATCCCGATTTAAGCGGTGCCATAGGAAAATCATTGAACGTGGATGCGTTTTTAATCCTGACCGTTGATGAGTGGCGTTCTTGGGAGGAAAACAACAACAAAATGGCGAAGGTGGGCCTGTACATGGAGCTCTATGACGCGGCCAGCGGAAAATTAATGTGGAAAGCCGGCCATGCCCTCCAGAAAGAAAATGTCTTGCTCAAGCCGAACTTGACGGATATGGTCAACGAACTGGCGCGAAAAATGATTTCATATATGCCTCATTGACGGCTGAAAATAAAACTTTGGAGAGAAGAACCCATGAAAGAAGAGGTACAAAAAGCTATTGACATGGTTCGTCCGAGTCTGCAGGCGGACGGCGGTGATGTTGAGCTGGTGGATGTCAGCGAGGACGGCGTGGTGAAACTCAAACTCACCGGAGCGTGTCACGGCTGTCCGATGGCCCAGATGACCCTGAAGATGGGCATCGAAAAAATCATCAAAAGCAAAGTCCCCGCGGTGAAAGAGGTCGTGGCCGTTTGATGTTTTCCAATTCCGGCGGAATGACTCCGACGTCAGGGGATGGAGCGCAAAATTCATAAATCTTTTATATAATTTTTTTTGAAAGGAGAAAATGTTATGCCTTATGTGATTACGGACGAATGCATTGCTTGCGGTTCCTGCGAAAGCGAATGCCCCAAGGGAGCGATTTCGGAAGGCGAAGAGAAGTACGTGATTGATCCCAGTCTCTGCGATGATTGCGGGACTTGCGCGGATCAATGTCCGGTCGAGGCCATTGTGCCGGGCGAAAAAAAATAAATCCTTCTGGCGGAATTTAAAACTGGGGATGAATGCCTAGGCGCATTCGTTCCCGGTTTTGCCGTTTTGAGGGTCTTGCGTGAATGGCTTCCAATCCAGGGGCCGGTTTTTCTTTCATCAAAAAAATCGGCGGGGCAGGTTTTGTTTTTGAGCAGATTGATCACCTTTGAAGGCATTGAAGGATCGGGGAAAACGACGCAGATCAAGCTTGTCGGCGACTATTTGGCCCGGCAACGTATTCCGTGCGTTGTGACACGAGAACCGGCGGGCACGGACATCGGGGGGAAAATCGGAAACATTCTTTTCAACCGCGAACATTTTCAAATGTGCCCCGAAGCTGAACTTTTTTTGTTCTGTGCGGCTCGTGCGCAGCATGTGCGGGAGGTTATCCGGCCGGCGCTCGAGGAGGGCAAGGTGGTTTTGTGCGACCGTTTTTCCGACGCCACTTTCGCCTATCAGGGGGCGGGCAGGGGCCTTGACGGGCAGATCATCCGGCAGGTCAATGATTATGCATCCCAGTTGCTGAAACCCGATCTGACCCTGTTGTTTGACTTGCCGGTGGAAATTGGTCTGATCCGGGCCACGAAAAGAAACGACAGCGCCCGACAGCCTTCCGCCGTTGACCGGTTTGAAAAAGAAAATATGGATTTTCACCGGCGCATTCGGGAAGGTTACCTGGCTTTGATGAAACAGGAACCGAAGCGCTTCCGCTTCATTGATGCCGGCCGCGATGTGGACACGATTCAGAAGGAGGTGCGGCGGCACATCCTTGCTTTTTTGAAAGCGGAACACTAGCATATCGGAAGAGGTTTTCCAGGAGCACTATGTCTTTTCACGATATTTCCGGCCATCAGAAAATCATTGAAATTCTGCGGCGAACCCTGATTCAGGGAAGAATAGCGCAAGCCTATCTGTTCAGCGGAATTTCCGCCATCGGGAAAAGGACCCTGGCCCGGGAACTCATCAAGGCGGTCAATTGCGAAGAGCCAAATGCAACGGGCGATCCCTGTGATCGATGTTTATCCTGCAGAAAAATCACCCAAAATATTCATCCCGATGTTTTTGTTGTCGAAGCGGAGGGCCAATTCATCCGCATCGGTGCCGTCCGCGAGATTCAGGCGCGCGTCACCTGCCGGCCGCTTGAGGCGAAAAGGCGGGCGTTTATCATTGATGACGCCGATAAAATGAGAGAAGAGGCGGCCAATGCGCTTTTAAAAATACTGGAAGAGCCTTCGCCATCCAACATGTTTGTTTTGGTGAGCGCCCGTCCGTACGCGTTGCCGCAGACCATTATCTCCCGCTGCCAGCATTTGCGTTTCAATCCTCTGACCGACGAGACGGTGGCAAAGATTCTGACGGAAATCACCGCGAGCCAAGAGGAAAAGAAAGAGGGAAAAAGCGGTAAAACCATGAAGATGGATCCACAAAAAGCCTTGCTTCTATCGGCGCTGGCTGGCGGCTCTGTGGAGAGGGCGCTGGAACTGAACAGGGAAGAAATTGATCTGTATCGGGATGAACTCATCCGGCTTCTTTCGACCACCACACGGGAAAATGTTTTCAGCATGCTGCAGCTGGCTTCTTTTCTGGCGCAGGGCAAAAAAGAAATCCGGCATGGATTGAATATTTTGAAAACTTTCTTTCGGGACATCCTGATTTTTAAGGAAACGCAGAAAAATTCAATGCTGATCAACCAAGACAAATCGTCTGTTGTTGCCGTCTTCGCCGAGCGGCTCGACGGCGAACAAATTCTTCAGAATATCGCCAGAATAGAGAACGCGGGCGAGATCATGGAGCGCAACGTCAACAAATTGTTGACATTGGAGACGATGGCGTTTAACCTCAACTATTAAAAAAAATGGAGTTGTGCATTGATGATCAATCTGGTGGGAGTCAAGTTCAAGCGGGAAGGAAAAATTTACAACTTCGATGCGGCGGACAACGTTTTGCATAAAAATGACAAAGTGATCGTCAATACCGAAAACGGTCTGGCCCTGGGCTTTGTGGCCACGGAGGTGAGGCGCCGGGAGGTCACTCAACCGCCGGCCGATCTGGGGAAAATCATCCGTCCCGCCGCCCCCAATGATTTGAAGCGTCTTGAGGAGAACAGGGAGCTGGAGCGGCAGGCAAGGGTTTTCTGTCTGGAACGAATTCAGAAAAGAGGGCTGCCGATGAAGCTGATTGACGTGGAGTGCCTGTTCGAAAGAAATAAAATCATTTTTTATTTTACCGCCGAAAACCGGGTCGATTTCCGCGAATTGGTGAAGGATCTGGTGCAGCGATTTAAAATCAGGATAGAGCTCAAGCAAATCGGGGCGCGCCAGGAAACGCGAATCATCAAGGGCCTGGGCATCTGCGGTCAGCCGGTCTGTTGCGCGGGTGTTCTGCAGAATCTGGAAAGAGTCACCGTGAAAATGGCCAAGGAGCAGAACATGTCGTTGAACCCGGAGAAAATATCGGGCTTATGCGGCAGGCTGATGTGCTGTCTCGCTTTTGAATATGACGAATACAAGGGGAAAAAGAAATCCGCGAAGAATCAGCAGGCCGTTGAAAAAGAGGATTTGGATGAGAAACAGAAGAAGGATTTGGAAAAAATGGATGAGGATGACATGTTTTAACCGTCAGCCACAGGGAAGGCCTTATGTCTAAATCATTTTACATCACCACGCCCATTTATTACGTCAACGCCTCGCCGCATATCGGTCACGCCTACACCACGATAGTCGCCGATGTCCTGGCCCGTTATCATCGGATGATGGGCGACAAGACTTTCTTCGTGACCGGCACCGACGAGCATGGCGACAAGATCGCGGAAGCGGCCCGCAAGGCGGGCATCACCCCCAAGGCGTATGCGGATCAAATCAGCGCGCAGTTCCGGGCGCTGTGGCCGGAGCTGGCCATTACCAACGATTACTTTATCCGCACGACCGACGCCAATCACGTCGAAACGGTCCGCCGCATTTTGCAGAAAGTTTACGACACCGGAGACATTTATTTCGGCAGCTATGGCGGCTATTACTGTTTCGGCTGCGAGAGATTTCTCACGGAAAAGGAAATCGTGGACAACCAATGTCCCGAACACGGCCGGGAGCCGCAGTACATCGAAGAAAAAAATTACTTCTTCCGGATGAGTAAGTATCAGGACTGGCTGGTGGATCACATCCGGAAGAACCCCGATTTCATCCGTCCCGAAAGATACCGGAATGAAGTGCTGGCTTTTTTGCGGGAGCCGCTGGAGGATCTCTGTATTTCGCGTCCCAAAACCCGCCTGGAGTGGGGCATTACCCTGCCGTTTGACGACCGCTATGTCACGTACGTCTGGTTTGACGCGCTGATCAACTACATCACCGCACTGGGCTACCCCGACGGAGAAAATTTCCGGACCTTCTGGCCGGTTGCGGAGCATTTGATTGCCAAGGATATTCTAAAGCCCCACGGAATATACTGGCCGACCATGCTCAAGGCGGCGGGCATAGAGCCCTACCGTCATCTCAATGTTCACGGCTACTGGAACGTGGATCAGAGCAAGATGTCCAAAACGCTGGGCAACATCGTGAAGCCGCTGGATCTGAAGAACAAATACGGCCTGGACGCCTTCCGTTATTTCCTGTTGAGGGATATGGTGTTCGGTCTGGATTCCAATTTTTCGGAAGAAGCGTTTGTCGCGCGCTTGAATTCCGATCTGGCCAACGATCTGGGAAACCTGGTCAGCCGCGCGCTGACGATGGCCATAAAGTATTGCGACGGCAAAATACCGGCGGCCCCGCCGGATGACCGGGACAACGCGCTGCGCGCCGCCGCGCTCAAGGCCGTCGAAGAGGTCTCCGTCAGCTTCCGGGAAATGTCTCTGCATAAAGCTCTGGTGGCCGTCTGGGAATTCATCAACCTGACCAACAAATACATCGTCGAGAAAGAACCCTGGGCGCTGGCCAAGGATCCAGCCCGCGCGAATGAATTGACGGCGATCATGTATCGTCTGCTGGATGCCCTGCGGGCGATCGCCGTTTTGCTGTCGCCCTTCATGCCGCAGACGGCGGAGAACATTTTACGGCAAATCGGCGCGGAGGAAGCGCCGGATATCTCCGTCATCCGCGAAAACAAGCCCCTGCCCGCGGGAAGACGTCTGACGCGCGGCGAGTCCCTCTTTCCGCGTGTCCGTCAGGAAAAGGAAACCGCCGCGGCGTCGCCCGAATCCGCCCTGTCCGATCTGAAACCGGAAATCGATTACGAGGAATTCTCGAAAGTGGATTTGCGCGTGGGGAAGATTCTGGCGGCGGAAGCCGTTCCCAAATCAAACAAGCTGGTCAAGCTGACGGTGGATATCGGCGAGGAGCGCACCATCGTTGCCGGCATCGGCAAAGACTACAAACCCGAAGAGCTGATCGGCCGATCCATCGCCGTGGTTGCCAATTTGAAGCCGGCGAAATTAATGGGCGTGGAATCCCGCGGCATGCTTTTGGCGACCGACGCCGAAACGGGCCTTACGCTTTTGACCTTCGACCGTCCGCCCAAAACGGGTGCGAAGATCCGCTGAACGTCCCCGCTGCCCATCGCGGAAAGAATTTTCTCCGAAAAACGGATGGGTGCCTTAATGGTTCATCAGCTTCTCGATAACGGGCGAGTCAAAGCCGTCCACTACCTGTCCCTTGATGAAAAACAGCGGGGTTCCCCGCAGTCCCACCTGCTGAGCCAGCTGGATGTGTGTCTTGAGCCTTTCATCCACGCCGGGGTCGGTGCAGATATTGAGATTGGCATTGTTGTCAAGGTTGCCGCTCATGACCTCTTCATACGTTTTGACGGGATCTTTCGCGCAAAGAATGTGTTTGATTTTGTTGACCGAGTCCTGAGACAGCGGGAAAAAGAAAATATTCATCGTAACGTCTTTTCGTTTGGAAAAGTAATGGTAGGCCTGACGGCAGTGATAACAATTGGGGTCCATGAATTCCACGACGGTCGTTTCCCCGCCGCCGATCTTCATGGCGCTCTCCAGCGGCAGTTTGGCCATTTTCTGCGCCAGCTTTTTCAGGTGGCTCTCCCGGGTAATGTTCACGCCGTTTTTATCCACCAAGCTTCCGTAGATTAAGATTTCGGCCTTCGGCATATAATAATAAAGCTGATTGGCCGAATAAACCTCATACAAGCCGGCAATGCCCGTCGGCGTGATGCGTTCGAAATTATTTTTGGGAAAACTTTTTTTGAACTGCTCTTCCACCGAGGGACCTTTTGCCCAGGCCAAACCCGGCAGCAGCAACAGAACCAATAGAAATACGTTAATTTTCTTCACGTTTCGCCTCCTTGCCATGGGATCATTCTTATGGAATATAGATATAAATTGCAGTATTGTCCAGAGAAATCGTCAGCCGGTCGGCAAAGGCATTCCGGCCATTTGGGGATGTTGCTTCATCTATTGCTTGACATGAGCACAGGGACATCCCTATACTGCCATCCAGGGGCAAAAACCTAAAGAAACAACAATGAACCGTCAATGAACATTTAGCCAAAGGAGAAAACCATGAATTTTTTGATTCAGCCGAAAAAGTATAAGAGCCTGATGGCCGACGAGGGGTCACGGGCGATCATGAATAAAACCATCGCTTTTTTTGAAAACATGGGGAAGACCAAGTTGACCGAGGATTTCAACAAAAAGGTCTGGTACCGGGAGTTTGTCGATTTCATCGGGAAGGAGCAGATTTTTGCCAAGCTGCTCACGCCGAAGGAATATGCCGGAGGCGATCCCGACTGCCGCTGGGATACGGCGCGCAACAGTGAATTCAGCGAACTGCTCGCGTTTTACGGCCTGGGATACTGGTACTGTTTTCAGGTTTCGATTCTGGGGCTGGGTCCTATCTGGATGAGCGCCAATGAAAAGGCCAAGCAAAAGGCCGCGAAGCTGCTCAAGCAAGGCGCGATCTTCGCCTTTGGTCTTTCAGAAAGAACGCACGGCGCCGACATTTACGCCACGGAAACCCACCTGACGCCCAAAGGAGACGGAACCTACGTCGCCAACGGCGAGAAATACTACATCGGCAATGGCAATGAGGCGGAAATGGTTTCCACGTTTGGCAAAATAAAAGACAGCAAAGACGATTATGTCTTTTTCGTGACGAATTACCGCCATAAAGCCTATGAATTGAAAAAGAACGTGATTTCCCACCAGGAATACGTCTCGAATTTCGTTCTTCATGATTATCCCATAACGGAGGAAGATATTTTGTCGCGCGGTTCGCACGCCTGGGATTCGGCGCTCAACACGGTGAACATCGGCAAGTTCAACATCGGGCCGGCGTCCATCGGCGTGGCGGAAC
>ERZ795047.844-NODE-844-length-35348-cov-6.394696_pt1 | contig 35348 bp, 19 predicted proteins | sample MGYA00375131_ERZ795047 | MGnify/ENA primary metagenome ERZ795047 (study PRJEB30176, sample SAMN05720228) | activated sludge metagenome | isolation source: Anaerobic digester | place: Japan | collected 2015-05-20 ...
GACTACACTATGTTTGATTACTCGGGCATAGAATATGAAGGTGGCCGATTTGAAGAACCTATAATGGTATATAATAGTGGCTCGGTGTATCTAGGGAATTACTATACAGGTTCACCTCAAGCGAAGCTCGATTATACGCAGTACGAAACAGGTAATATGTTAGGCGTCGACGGCCTTGCCATCTTTTACGGCGCACAAAAGTACATGTACCTGAACACATCCGCGGCCTACTTTTTAGAGATGTACGGTAAAATGAAAATAGCTGGGCTTGGCGGTGGTATACATTTTGAGGACGACTTGATGAAGTTTCGCGGCCAGTGGTGGGGCTCAAAGTGCAAGCTGGTTACGGTTGGGTCGTCAACTCAGGTAAACGACGTTACGTGCCAAACCGTGCTTTTTACCGGAGCGTCGGGCTCAAGTGCTCCGGTGATTATGCCACAGCGCTCCTTCTTTAGGAATCAGCTTGGGCTTGGCCAAACGGAGAAGTTTGCCATAACTATGAAGATGGCCTACGTTGGCGCAAGTAACTCGGTTGCCATTTGGGGCCGCAACACTAACTTTTCAGATCAGAACACGAACGACTTTCCCTATATGTGGAATAATAATGGTTCCTATTCATTATCATCGGCAATAGTTACCCTTTCGAAGGGGGATGTGGCCGAGTTTTTATTTATTTATGATGGTACCACTTATTATGCTTTATTTGTTTCATTAAAACAGTAAACCATGGCACTACTTGATGAAACCACTGGAAAGTACTACAAGATTAATTATGTTGAACCCTCAACAGGTTACGTATCAATAAGCGTATACCGTAGTAAAGAAGAACGGGATATGTCTAATTCAGACGACCTTATAGCTGTTAAGAATATTGATGAACGGCTTAATGGCCTAATAAAGACTAATACGATAAGCATTGATTACTTGCAGGAGATTCTAGATGTAAACAATGCTTATTACGATTCTTTGGTTGCTGAGGGGATTGACCCAGCGGATAAGAACATTTTTAGGGATGCCATCACGGTTAACAACCTGTTAATTACGATGGCATACCAGATAATTAAAAATTACGAACCATTCAGCAATATGAAGGATTGCTAATGAAGGTGAACTTAGAAAAAGCGATTGTGTTATACACGACGTATAATGCAATCAGACAGGTTACAAGTGGTGATGTTGCTGCGATTGCCATGCAAAACATGAAAATCATTGACGATGAGTTCATGGGTGTTATTAGTGCTATTAGTTCAAATCGGTTTAGCAGCTTAGTGAATGAAATTTACCTTGCTCAGGTAAAAGATATAAATAGTGTTGAGGAGTTTGAAGAAAGGCTAAATACCATTAAGAGGCAAAATAAAAATTTGTATGATGAGTATACGGATGTGCGTAAAAAGTTAACCGAGATTAATGGTACACATTACACCATTAAACTAAAACGGTACAGATACGAGGAGATGATTGCTCTTCCAAGGATACTGAGAAAAGTAATAGAGGATAATAAACTTTACAAAAAAATGAGCTATGCTGAATCTATTGGAATTTCGATACTCGGTAAATTATACAAGTGGAAGTATAATTTCAAAGATTTCGTTAAATCGTTTAATGGGTAACAAGGTAACGAAAAAAGAGGTTAGAAAGGCTAAGTACTTAACTATGCTTACCGACTTTTTCAATGAGCTTCCCGATGATTTAACGGAAGAAAAGCATTGGACAGCAGAAGATATTCATAAGGCAATGCAGTTATACAATGCCATTGCCAACACTAACTATTATATGAACCTTAAATCCCTAATGTGATGAAACAGATTCTATTAATCATTAAGAACATCAAGATGATTCTTATTCTGCTCCTTTTGGCAATAGCGATAATTGCCAGCTACACAACATACAAAAAAGCGAAGAACTACAAGGAGCAGCTAATAAACGTAAAGAATGAATTGCTTTATTCACAGGAACTGCGAAACGATGAGGCACGTGTTTTTAACAGCACAATCAGAAACTTGAAAGAGCTTTTGCGTGTAAAGGAAGAACTACTGTCTAAATCATCGCAAAAAGAGCTGGAGTTAATAAAAGCGTTGGATTTGAAAAAAAAGGAACTAAGAGATTTGGAGAAGGTTATTGGTACAAGCTATGTGGCAAAAGTTGACACGATTTACAAGGATAAACAGGTGTACGTATATAATGATAGCTGCATGGTAAATTACAATGATGGATTTTTAAACTTATCAATGGTTGCAGTCAACGGTGAAAACAGTCTTAAATACATTTACAGTGACAAGGTGAACATGGCAATAATCAGAACCAAGTACCATGACGACTGGAGTGAGATAAGATTTAAAAAGTTATACTTCTGGAAGAAATGGACAACAAAGATTAGGATAAAGCTCGATAATCCAAACGCAGTAGTAGATACGCTTATTTATATAAATTACAGGTAGTAATGTTATTTGTTAACACAAAGAAGTTTTCCCCGGTGGTGTACGAAAACGATATGCCTCCAAAAGAATCGCCTCTGTACAAAAAGTGGTGGTTGGAGCAAGCTCGCAGGTGTATACACGGATACCGTGTACCCGATACCGTTGTTCCGGGCGATGGGGAAATATTCGTTGATGGTGTTAACGCAATATGGACCAAAGACAAACGACACGTATATCTAAGAGACTACGGTGTATGGATAAAGGACAGGGCGGTGCATATAACAGGGAAGCATTACTGGTATCTTAACTTTTGGAATATTTATGGGTATGACCATCAGAGAAAGGTAAAGGGTATTATTAAACCAAGGTTTACTGACCTTGACTACGAGAAAGCGATTACGCTTGAAAAAGCATTGAGAGATAATAAGGATAATCTAGAGGCTAAGGCAAGGCAAAAGGGTTACTCCGAATGGATAAGCGCAGTATTAGGATGGTTTTTTACATTCGTTCCCGGATGTCAATTACTGGTAATTGCAGGTGAAACAAAGTACTCGGAACACACGATGCTTAACACGGTGCGAGGACTAGACCTATTGGTGGATACCGAGTTCTATAAGCACCGTTCTCCGAATAAAACAACTGAGCATATAAAGGCATCGTACACAGAAACGGTACTGCTTCCGAATGGGAAAAAGATACAGCGCGTAAATGGATTTCAAAGCAACATTTACGCGTTAACAGCAAAGGATAATCCTCAGGTGGCATCGCGTTTGTCACCATTGTTTACGGTATACGAAGAGGCTGGTATCTGGAAAATGAATATGCTTATAGAAACGGCTGAGTATATCAAGGCATCACAGTACGCTGAGAACCAAAAAACAGGATGGTCGTACTACATTGCCACTGGCGGTGATATGGACACCTCGGTTGAGGATATTAAAAAGATGTTTTACAATCCACGGGAGTTTAACCTGTTGGAGTTTGATAATATTTACGAGGAGAATGACGGTGGAAAGATTGCACATTTCACTCCTGCTTGGAAGTATATGATACTTGATGATGAGGGTAACTCTAAAAAAGCTGAAAGCATAGCAGCGTTAAAGCAGGAGATAGATAACATAAAGGATGCAAAAAAGAAGTATCGCATGATAACACAGCAGCCAAATAAGCCATCGGAAATGTTTATGATTTCAGGCGGTGGTTATTTCGGCGAAAGTATTATCATGAAGTTGAATGAGCGTCTACAGATGTTAGCAAATCATAGAAGCTTGCAATTGGGATTCGAAGGGAACTGGATGTGGAAAGACCCCGCTGATAAACGTAAGGGTGTATACTGGACCATTGAACCTGATGCGTTTGGAATGAAGTGGTTCTGGAAGTTAGAGGACCCGTACGAGGAGTTTGATGAGATACTAAAGGTTAAGAGGACTCCTGATGGTTTGTATAAACAGGGAACCGACTCATACGATAAAGATGAGGCTCCGAATAGTACATCACTCGGTTCAAGCCATGTGATAAAAGGATTTCATAAGAATTCTCCCGGATATGGTAAATTTGTATGCAGACTTATAGGACGACCGACCGAGGAGATGGGCGGGGCCGTATACTTCTATGACCTCGTGATGCGAATGAATGTTGCGTACAACACGAAGAACCTTATCGAGTACTCAAACCTGCGTATATTCCATTACTACGAGCAAAATAATATGCAGGATTATTTGGCAGTTCGTCCTGATTTCGTAATTTCGAACTGGGTTAAACTATCAAAGACGCAAAACAAGTATGGTATAGACCCTAATACTAAGATTTATTGGTTAAAAGCATTTAGGGATTTCTTAATTGATAATAACTTTGCGCAGATAGATAACCTTTTTAACGAGGCGCAGATTAAGTCGTATATTAATTTTAGGCTTGATAAAAACTATAACTGCGACGAAACAATTTCTTCGGCACTATGTATAGTGATGCTAGAAGAAGAAAAGGCTAGGTTATCTAATGCAATCGTAATGGATGAAGACGACATCTCTAGCTTCTTTGAGTATATAGAGGATGAGAACGGTATAATACGACACAACTACTAGGTATGAAATATACAACTTATGAGCAGAATGCGATTAACATAGCTAATGCAGCAAATGAATTTACCATCCCTTCGGAAGTATATAATAAATCATTAGAGTTCTACAATAATGGGCTCAGTGAAGATGCGTTGGATTACCTGCGTAAATTTGGCAAGGATAAAAAGTATGTACTTCCGGGAAAACAAAGAAGGATTGACCGTTTAACTCCTAGGTTACGTTACCTTAAATCAAGAGAACTTGTAAGACGCATACCACTATCAATTAAACTAGCGGATAGAGAGTCGATAGTGGAAAAGATTAAAAAGATTAAGAGAGTAGTAAACATTGAATACCTGAATGCTGTCCAAGAAGTAATTGAACAAACCGTTCCCGAATACGCTCAAATCGATGATATAAACCTCAACTCATCACAGTATCTCGAGCAAATATCGCAATCTTATATCGAGCAAGGTTATCCTGAAAGCGCGGTCAAAGTATATGCTGCAAATGCATTGAAACAGCAGCTGGAATATTTGATATCCGAAGCATCGAGAAAGAGTCAGTACGTACTTGCCAAAAACAAGTACTACAAGGATATTAAGAAAAATATCGAGGAGAAAATTCGTAAGGAGTATATTGACGAGCTAGAAAAGAAGGTTGATGTACTGCTGCGTTCACATATCCATAAAAAAGAGTTCGAAAACGAGAAGTCAATTGCATTTGACTATGCGTTAAAAACTGCCATTGGCGCAGAGTACTACTATGTTGATATAACGGGAAACTCAAACGAACCTGTATTTGAAGCGGTATCACCGCTTGATGTTATATACCCTATGACATCCAACACATGGGTGCAGGATGGTGATTGGGTGGTACTACTAAGGCATTACACAGCAAGAGAGCTGGAAGAGCGTTACGAGATAAATGGTGCCGTGAAAGCATTAATCGACAAGTATGAAATAGCAGGAAAAACAGAAGCTGCCTATGTATCCGGGTACGCTTATCCGAATACCATTGGCGAGATGGGTACATATACAATAAAGCATATATTCTGGAAGGAGAAGGAGAAAAAGTTGTTCGCGTATTATCCGAATAAGTACAATCCTGATTCGCCTCATATCCACATGATTAAGGAAAACGAAAAGAGCAAGCTTATCAAGAAAGGGATAAAGGTGAAGGAGTTACCGTTTTATGTTATTTACGAAGCGGTGATGTTGGACGACATGTTTATTGTAAGACCTAGAAAGATAACTGATGTTGTAAGGTATGATGATTCTTACATTGATCCAAAGCTTCCAGTAATCGGCTTGGTGTTTGATAAAAAGTTCCGTAAGCCTTACTCACTAGTACTCGAAACAAAGGATAGCGTTGAGTTGTCAACCATCATCAACATGAAAATGGAGTTGCTCATTACGTTATCTGGCGTAAAGGGAATGATAATGGACGACTCACAGCGACCCGGTGGAATGACAAGGGACGAATGGATGTTTTTAAGAAAACAGGGGACTGCATGGATTCAATCGATGAAGAATGGTCGTCCTGCTACATTTAATCAGTTCCAAAACTATGATGATACCCTATCGCAGAGTATCGTTACGCTTCTGAATATTGATGAGTCGTTAGAGCGTCATTTTGAGTTGGTCACCGGGGTAACAAGACAGTCATTGGCAATGATGGAGCAATACGACCTGAAAGGTACCACGATGGCTGCTATCAATCAGACGCTATCAATAGTGGAATCAATATACCAAACACACGAACTAATCTACGTAAAAGCATTGGAGCATTACGTCAATCTGCTCATTAGGTATACCGATGCTCAAAAGGTGTATATTGACTACGAGGATAGCAAGATGGGTTACATGGTAGAAGAGATTGACCTTGCCGAGTTCGAGGATAGAACCGTTAAAATCGTAATCAACAAATCGTTAACCGATGAGAGCGTAAGGGAGCTGTATAAACAGTTAGCCATACAGGGTGTAATGTCAAATAGAATGCCTATTTCAGCAGTAAGTGCAATCCTTACCTCTGATAGTTTTAGAGAAATGGATAGTAAGTTGATGACGCTTATTGATGAGTATGAGCAAAAAATTACGCAGAACCAAATGGCAATCGATAATAACAAGGCCAAACAAGAGGCTGAAATAATAAAGCTTAAAGGTGAGATTGAAAAGATGTTGAAGCAGTACGATATTCAGATAGAACAAACGAAGCTTAACGTCGAAGCAGAAAAAATGAGGCGTGAATTTGAAGTTAAGTATAAACAACTGGAGAATGAAAGTCAGAAAATTGGTAATGATAACGAAATCGATAGGGCAAAAATTGGAATTGAGAATAAAAAGATTGAAACTGAAAGGTTTATTGAAATGGCTTACCTTAAAGAGCAGCAAAGACAATCTGTCGTAAACTCTCAGTTGGAAGCAATAAGACTAAAGCTTGATGCCATTCTAAAAAATACAAGTGAACCAATAAGCGTAAAAACTACTCGCAGTAAGGAACATATTAAAGATTAAATTGTATATTAGCAACATAATTTAAACTATAAGGTTATGAGTGAATTAAAAGAACAAAATCTAGAACAGGAGCAGGAGCAAATCATTGTTCCAGAATCAAATCCGACTGAATTGACGGCAATATCCGACTTAATGTTTGGGCCGGACATTGTGGTTCTAAAACAGATTGAGATTAAACCTAAGAGTGGGTTAGACCTGAACTATGCTAATAAGGCAGACCTTTCTGCTGATGCATGGGATGACCATCCATTTCAGGGTTATGTAGTGGCTTATGGTGTATTTACAAGAAATCATGCAATTAGTGTTAAGCTAATGGACAGAGTCATGTTTAATCCTACATACCGTTTTTACGATTTTGTTCATAACAGCGAGAAATATCTTATCATTGATGCAAATTCAATAATCGCTAAATTCATATAATTATGGCAGAACTAGAAGGTGTCGATAAGAATATACTAGCTCAGCTTACAGGTGAAGTATCATCATCCGGGGACACTACAAACGGAAGCGATAATGGTGGAAATAATGGTGGTGACGATAATGGTGGTGCTGGAAGTAATGGTAAAATGGACAATGGTAATGGTGGTCAAAATGGTTCAGACCTTAAAATACCAAAAGAGCTATTCAGCGTATTTGGAATAAACGAAGAAGAGTTTAAACCTGAAAAAGACGCTGATGTTTACTTAATGCTAGCTGAAACTGCAAGAAAAAAGTACATAGAGCAACTTCCCCCCTTGGCACGATTTGTAATCGAACATGCCAATGACCCCGCCTTCGACGAGAAGGAGTTTGCTACGAAAATTGCCGGACAGACTCAACAGCTTACCCCTGAACAGAAACTTCAGGAATATCTCTACGAGAAATACGGTGGGAGATATGATGAAGAGAATAATCCGTCAGGGTTGACCGAGCAGGATGTCAAGGACTTTTTGAGTAGTAAAAACAAGATTGAGCTTAAAGAGCTCTTAAATGCTGCCGAAAACCATTTCGCATCGAAGAAGGGTGAAACCCTATCGGAGTATGAGAAATACTTACAGGCAGAAAATGAGAAACGTCTGAACGCTATTATCGCCGAGCAACAGGAAAACGCTAAGCGTATTCTAGAAAAGGTGAAAGAGATAAATAGTGTTTATGGCGTTAACTTCTCGGAAGATGAGCGGAAGCAGTTCGATGAAGTATTCCCAACGCTGATAACGCCAAGTAAGGAAACGGGAATGGCACCATTGCTAGAAATGATTTACTCAATGGACGATGAACAGCTTTACAAGCTAGCGTACATATTGTACGCAAAGGAAGAATCCCTCGCAAACAAGGTTAATGAAAAGATTAATGCTTCAAAAAAAAAAATAATTGAGAAGATTGAGGGTTCGAATCGCCGGAGAAGTCAATCTACTTCAAGCGATGATGGTGTTGATATAAGGAAGTTGTCTATGCCAGAATAATAAGGTTGAGGTTTACTTCAAATTAATTTATTTTAAACCATGAGATTTGTAAATGGACATCCCAAAGAGCTCGCGAACCAGACTTTAACCTCTCGCGAACTTATGAAGTATGCTATTTCGGCACCTGAGATTTTGCCCTACGTGGCAACCCTATTTGCTAATCAGCATACATCGTTTTCTTCCCTTCTTGCCCAAAAGGGTTTAGTAAGCGGTAACCTCTATTCCGAGGCTAACCCTAAGAGTAAGAATTACCGTGTAGTTGGTAACCGTAAAGTAATGTGGAAGGTCGCCGGCCAAAAGATACGTAAGGCACGTATCGTTCCCGGACCAGACGGTGCTACCTACAATGATGCGTTCAATCAGGACCAACAGCCCGGAAAAGGCGGTGCACCTGTAACCATCTACATTGATACCAACTGGTTCTCCCCTAAAGATGTTCTTGAGCTCGATGACAATCGTACTCAGGTTCACTACGCTAGTAACAAGCTACCAGAAGAGGTATCGCCTAGCGTATTTGCCATTACGGTAAAACTTATCAGTCGTGATAAGAGTGCCTATATTCCACCTTCATTGCTTGCAGAAGGAAAGGAGATTGGATGGTTATTCACCGCTTTCGAAGAGATGAGTGAAACCGCTTACGAGAAGTACACCTTTGGTGATATGGCGTATTCGCACATGACCATTCAGCGTATGAAGTGGTCCATTAGCGGTACTGCACAGGAGATGACCCCCAATCAGGTATGGGTTGAGCATAATGGCGTTAAGCTAGTTACCAACTGGCAAGACCTTGAAATGCTTGAAAGATGGGCAATTGCCCGTGAAAACCAACTCATCTTCGGTAAGGGTACCGTTGACGAGAAGGATAACATCTACCTGAAAGACATGGAGAACCGTGAGATTATCATTGGTGACGGCTTGCTAGAACAGGGCGAAGGTTCGTTCAGGATGCCTTACAATGGTTTATCGAAAACCATTCTCCACAACGTAATGAAGAACATGCAGCTATACGCCAACAATGACGGCGTAACCGAGGTTGCTGTTATCGGCGGTCAGGACGCCCTCTGGGATTTTCATGACCTGATGACCCCTCTCATGATTAACTCCGGTGCCGGAAATAAGATTGTTGAGGGTGAAGGCTCCGCTAAAGGTATCAACCTTGACGTTGAGTATTACCAGTATGCCAAGGTGCGCTTCGTTCCTGTATGGTTCAAGTTCTTTGACAATCCCGGTCGTCCTCAATCCGTAACCGTAAACGGTCGTAACCCTGAATCAGGACGTATGATATTCCTGAGCTTAGGTAACACTAAGTACAATCAGCCCAACGTAGAACTTCTTGCTCTTGGTAAGCGTTCGTTTATCAGAGGAGAAGTGAACGGCATGAATGAAGGTGGCGATATGTCGAACTCGGTTGATGGTAAGAGCGTACACGTTCTTTCCGAAACTGGTATCGCTCTCCATGACCCATACGGTGTTGCTGAGCTGTACATCCCTTACAAGTATTAGCAGTAATTCATAACCATTAACAAAGCACACTATGCAGGAATTAGGATTAAATAACCGTTATAGCAGAGAAGGAAAGGTTCAATTTGTATGCATTAATAATAAGTATCGAAATAGGAACATTTATATTGTTCCTATTTTCGATGCTGGTATCAATGAGTTTGCATTTTACCCGAAGGAGTGCAAAAGCTACGAACCGAATATCGAGGAACTGGTAAAGAGGTATATTCCATCGGTAGACACTCAGGTTGTCATAAAGCATAATCAGATATTCGACAAATCGAATGACAAGGATTATGTTACGTTAATGCTATTGATGGTTCAGGAACCAACTATTGTAGCGTCACAAGACGAGGTTGTTCCCGGGACTACTATTGGCTACATATACGATGCCGAGTATGAAGCTAACCAGAAGGTTGTTAAGATTAGTAGACAGTACGACCTTATCAACAAGGTTCATAACCTGTCCATCGAGAACCAAAAAAGGTTGGCCTACTACTTGGGTTACGATGCAAATAAGATGTCGTTACCAACAATGCTAGCAACGATTTATGACAAGCTTGAAAACGAGCCTAACACCGTTGCAAACTTCTTTACCGATACCGATGCTGATGTAAAAACGCTCATCAACATCATGCGCAAGGAAGGTTTAATCACCAAGCGGAACAATGCGTTCTACTTTGAAAATATCTATCTTGGTGTAGGTATATCCGAGGTGGTGAACTTTCTGAAACAGGATGCTAATACCGACCTGTTCAACAGCATGAGGAAGGTGGTTCGTAACCCTTTGGCATACGTTAGAGAAGAACAACGCAATGAAACCGTTAGTGCGTTAAGTGAACCGGAACAAACATCAACACAGGGTAGAGGACGCGGTAGTAAGAAGTGATTAGGCCATGAAAAATTACACGGTAGTTGACATATACAGGGAGTTCTTAACCTCGATAAGAAAGGATTATATCGGAACGGTTACTCCTGAGCAGTTTAACGCTGCAATGAAAGAAGGATGGGCGATATTATGTAATTTCATTGCAAATGAAATTAGTGTTGACCTTTCCTACAAGGAGTATATTGCTCAACTATCGGAAGTGTATGGAGAAGAGTACGACGATGGTAGGTATCTCATCGTTAATTCAAGCCATACAAAGACTCAACATGGCGGAGCAAGGGTTGCTAATGGACATTTTATAGTTTCAAATCCATTGTACGAAAACCTTGACAATAACAACGGAACTGGTAACCTTGCCACTAACTGGGTTTTACTACCTAGCCTTGATGGTAATGGAACCCAACAGGGTAAGTACTATCAGGCATCGCTCAAAATAAATTCTATCTATTTAAGGTATGATGATTCATTGCGCTTGGTTAGATGTAATCCATTAACATCGGATAGACGAGATGTTATCTACAACAGTTTTACTAAGCCAAATGAAAGGAAATCATACTACATGGTCAATGGTGCATTACTGGATATATTTGTACCTGAAACGGTAAACGAGTTAAAGGTGTATATCAAATCGGTAAAGAGGCCATTCATACCATTCTTCGATAGGAGTAATCCGGGCGATGCTACATACCCTTACGCGTACAGTAACAATTTGCTACCCTATGCGAATAATTATGGTTCAATTAATCCTAGGATTCCACATTCTTTATTACCTTTGTTAATAGGTTATGGAGTTAAATCATACTTAACCTACATCAATCAGGTTAAGATTTAGGACGAGGAAACCTTTTACTTTTAATTTTTTATTTTTATGGGAAACCTTATTCGTTCAAAAAAAGAATTTCTGGTAAACGTGATTACCGGAACCGAGTTTTCGCTATCGTATAGCGCAAAGACCGGGAAAATCTACTTTCACGACCGTGTCAATGGCGTGGTTATTGAAGGTCGTCAAATGAATACCGCAATCCTTGATGACGAAGATTCAAACAAATCGATTAAGACCACTGTGCCTACGTTGTCACTGGCGATAGACAAGGCAGCCGTTGGAAAGACACAAGCCGGAACCAAGCACAAGGTTACGTTAACTCCTACCGCTAGCGCGTATGCTGCTGGCAAGTTGGTTAACGTATTTGTTATTAGCGTTCCCGATTTTGCCGGACCCGCAACTCCTGCAAATGTAATTCCCATTTCAAAGGCTTATCAGGTTAACACTGATGACATCTCAACGCTTAATGCAGTAAAACTGTGTCAAGTGTTGGCTGGCCAAATTAATAATGACCCCGATGCAATCGTAACTGCAAGTGAAAGCTCCGGTAAACTTGTGCTAGAGGCAAAGAGTGCTAAGTACCTCTTCAATGTGAGCGCAGCCGTTGTTAGCAATACTACCCAGTGGGCTAGCTCTGTTATCGGTTTCAGCGTTGCTGTAACTACACAGGGTAAGAAACCTGTATTGACCTATGAGCAACTCATGAAGGAGTTCTCCATCAAGTCGTGGGACGATGGTACCATCAAGGACCTTCCCGTCAACAAGGACTACGTTAAGGTTATGCTCAAATACACTATCGATAACCATTACGAGACCGTAAGCTCGAATGGACTTATCAAGGTGTACGACGAGGTTGTGTACTACATTCCTAAGGAAGAGTATGAAAAAGATGTCTTCGCCATAAAGATTATGGATTTAAACAATCAAAACTCGACCTATGACGCTACCAAAGATTGGCATCTTAACGAGGTTGCATTGAGCAGTGGCGGATTGACCCTTGCCAAGCTGTTTGAAATTGCTTTCGCTAAGAACGGAACAATGGCTCCGTAGTTTTTTCATAACTGTATTGGTTAGGTTTAGGTTTAATTGGTTAGATGAAGAGGGAGAGGAAATACAAGTACTCTCCCTTTTGTTTAAAACGTAAAAAGTATGGACACATTACAGGTATTGGTAGATGAGGTAATGCTTCACATGAAACCTCGCATGAGGCAGGATGACGTGATAGAACCCGAACTGGTGGCTCAGTACATACGTGATGCAAGGGCTGCAACCATATTGAGGGAGTATGCAGGGAAAAGGAGCCTCAACGGGTTTGTGCAAACGTTAAATGTTGCGATAACTCCCATTGAGTGGAAAATTAGCGTTAATGTAAACGGTTCACAAAAAACCTATCCCATGCAGGCTAACTCTATCTACCGGATAGAAATGCCAAGGCTAATAAGTGGTATAGGTCGTTATGCTTTACACTACTTTGGAAGTGCAGATTTGCAGAACACGTATGATGTTATCTACGAACCGTTATTTGAAACAATGCATTACATGCGTTGGGGAGGAACCAAGCCTGTACTTTATGCGAACCATACCGATACGTATATCTATGTTCCTAACAATAAACCATTAGTCGCTACCATAGTTGGGATATTTGGTAATCCAGAAGATGTTTACGGCTTCACATGGGATATGCCTTACCCAATTCCAACCGATGCGAAGGAGTCTATGACTTACATTGTAAGACAGAAGCTAATGGAGCACTTACAAATGCCTATTGATATTGTTAACGATAATGTTAATCAAACTACGCGTTTTGCGGGTCCTGTGCAGCGTGGACAACAAGAGCAAACTAAGGGGGATGAACAATGACAGTAAAAGAACCGAATCTAAGGGTTACACCACTAATGGCACTATTCATTGATGAAAGGGATTCATCGTTCACATTGACTGGGAATTACTTTATATTTCTTCCGGGCAAGTGGTATGATGCATACAAGGACGAAGGCAAGTACGTCATAGTAAAAAATGGTTTCTACTTTATCGCTGAAGAATGGTTTGTGGTCGAAGAGGGTGGAGATATAACGGTGAATGAGGTCATGGACCCTAATGAGGATAATCGGGCAAAGATAACGAAGTATATCATGGAGCGCAATGAAACAATCAAGGACTACAAGTCAGCGGTAAAAGCTGTATACGGAATAGAGTTGAAGGGTGGAAACGACCCTGATGTTAACCCAAAAAAGTTTAATGGCAAATGGTAAGACGAACAGTTAGGTATACCAGTAATGGTAAGATATCGGAGAGAACCTCATACGCATTAAACATTAATGACATTGTTAAAGATAAGTATTTTTTAAAGTATTTAGGGTATGATAGTTACAAGGACTTTATGATTGCTCATGGTTCAAGAACTAATATATCCGAGAAAAAATCAAGACAGATTGTAACAAGAATGATTGATGAGATGGTCGAGTATATGAAGGATGAACTACTTGAGGGACGACCGGTTTACATCAATACCATAGCGACAATGCAGTTGGCAGAGGCAAAACCAAATCAGAAAAAGCAGCTGATTGGTTATTTTGAAAAGGATTACTCGATTGTTGTAAAGACAACAAAGCTATATTTGAGAAATTACAAAAGAGCTTTTTACGTATTTCCGACCAAAAGAATGAAGGGTATAATCTTAAACTGTTTAAAAAATGGAAAATCCTTTGGAATTGCATCGTGGTTACAATAATAAGTTCACCCATCCTATGGTCATATTTTCTCGCTTGCAGATGAGAAATAAAACATTAATGACCGGGATAACGCCAGTTACGGTTATTGACCTTTGCGGAGAGCTCGTAACCGAGATAATGAGGGATGTTGAAAATATGTACCATGTAAAGCTTAACATCGGATTTGATGATACGACCAATGATTACCTAGTTGTAAAGAATAGGCTGGCACCTGTTCCTAGCTTCATAGCAAGAATCGTCAATGTGTTGGACGATAAGGGACAGGTAATATCGCATAGGGATTTCGACTACAATGGTTCGTACATCATGTTCAATAGCGATGACTACAATGGTAAGCCTGTGTATATTGAGTGCTTCACCATTCCTTTTGACCCAAAGGACATGGTGCCATTAATACCAAGAGGGTATGAGCAGGCTTGTTATTGGCATTGCGTATACATCCTTTCTCAAGAATTAAGTTACCAGGGAATGATTACAGAGAATGATATGAGGCGTATAGAAATGCAGTACGAGAGAGCAAAGGATAATGCAATCGCATCAACATTCGATGTTACACTGGATGAGTACGTAGAGCTTGTACACATAGCTCACGACACTAAGCCTAGTCGATTAACCGTTGTAAAATAGTTCGTTATGGGAATAGCAGTCAACGTATTTAATAAAGGAATACAATCAGATATCGATAATCTATACCTATCCGGGGAAACATACGACCTGTTAGAGAATGGAGAATTGGAGCTTAACTCAGATAACGTTTTTGTCATAAAATCAATTAGGGGGACGAAACAGGTTATTGAGCTTAAAGATGGAGCCACTATATTGAGGCCTATTGCTTGGAAGCAGCTAGAAAATAAGCTTTTTGTTTTGTCTCAGGCGAGCGATGTAAGTTACTTGGGATATATTGACCTTTTATCTACCCCTTATCAGTATACACTACTAAATAATGTAAAGCTTAGTGCAGGAGCTGAAATCACTCCTTTCAAGGTAAATTGGTTGGGGTATGACGAAAATTCAAGAGTGCAAATGCATCTGAAAAAGATATATGATGGCAGCATCAACATATACCTTAACGATGGTGTTAACTACAGCTATGTCATCAATACCAGAACCTGTTTCAATGGAAATGAGAATGATTGCGTTTACTACCCCAATTCATTTTCGTCCGGGAAAGGTATGCATATAATGGGTTCACACATTCCCAAGACGGATAGCATATCGGTATATGACGGCGGAAACATGAAGCCCGGGGTGTATGTATTTTTTGTACGATACCTTGATAGTTTTGGGAATAAAACCAAATTTTTTTACAACACTAAGCCAGTAACCATTGCGCCCGGAATCAGTAGTAGTTCTAGATATTCATTCCCAAATACTAAAGAGGATACTGCTAGAACATCGAAGAAGGTAGAATTGCAATTAATCGGACTTAATACGGACTACTCTCACTATGAAGTGGGGTACATAAGGCAGTACACAGTGGGAGAAGCTGATTTGGTTGAGGCCAAAATCATAGATGGAAAGTATGAACTTAGTAGCAGTACAAGCATTGTTATTACCGGAAACGAAAGGCTGATAAGTACTACTGTTGAGGAAATATACAAGTTAAACCCTGTAACTCCGATTTGGAAAAGCGCATTGTTTAAGAACGGGCGCATGTTTATGGGCGGACTTAAATCAGGGTCAAAAGTTGACGATACCAAGGCAAAGGAATTTTTTAAACGGATAGTACCAAAATTTTCATTAGGGACTGTTTCTCCGTTTGGAATCAATCCGATAGATGATGTGGGTTATTTTGATGAGGAGATATACCAGTTTGTCGGGTATTTCATTTACAATGATTTAACGGTGAGTCCTTTATTTCCCGTAGCGGGATATTATACTTATGGAACATTTAACGACACCGGTTATGTAAAGGTACCACTTTTACATTTACATAACATGGATATTCAAAAGAATATTTCAGTTAGTTTTGATATTAGTACAACCGTTGATGGCGATACTGCTCAAAACTATTTCTTGAATAACTTTACCTTGGAAGAAAGAAGCCGTATTGTTGGGTTTAACATACTTCGGTCAGAGCGTGTCCCTAATCTTCTTTATAGTGGTATTGTATCTCCGACTACATTTAGATTTACCGATTCTCCGTATATTGATTTTGAAGAGTCTTATGGAAGTGTTTTGACGTTTAATGGAATTGCGGTAGGGTATAAATCTGCAACGGTGAATAAAGCTGCAACTGCTGGTACAACATCTAAGTATTTGGCAACTTGGAGTACTAGTCAATCATATAAAACTGCATATCACTATCCGTTTTACAAGGGTGTTGCTCCCGGATATTTTGTTCCAAAAACATTTTGCTTAATTAACTATGTATCTTATAGGGCCGCGAATGCGGGCGAAAAAATGAGGCTTGCCTTTTTTTCTCCAGATGTAATGCTTACAAAAAACCATAAGATAAGTAATGGTGAGAATGTTTATGTAAGTTTTGTATCAAGGTTTAACGAGGCTCAAATAAATGGGAGTTTAGATAATGACAACCCATCCTTCTTTGGGAATGTTTTAAGTCGTAGCACGGAAGTTTTGGCAAATTTTGCAGCAACGGCGTATGTAGTCCCAGAAGAAACTGTAATGGGACCGGGCAACTTCTCATCCTACATAAAGGATTATTTCAATGCCGGAAAAAAGAGTGATGAGCTTTTCTTTCATGCCAGAATAGATGTACCTAGTCGGAAAACCGATGGGACATCAGCGTTACGTTCTAATAGAACAGCAAGATACATTGGACTAGAGCTTACGCAGACCGATATAGTTAGCTACGATGCGAGCTATGGCACCTATTATTACTATGCAAAAATCTATAAGAACCTTAATGATTCAACGTTTTACAATAATGTTATCAAAGGCGAGAAAAAGAATAAGAACTACTATCTAATTGACTCTCCGTACACATTAGATGATTTACTGTTTTATCCATCAAACATAAATAACCGACAGGTGTATGGTGGGGACTGTTTTACCAAGTGGTTTCAATTCTTATTCAATAAGAGTGCAGAATTTGGTGGAACATATATTACTGGAGAGCCGGAAGAGTGGTATGGTGATAATGGTTATGGCAAAGTTGATAGTGATGGTATAAACAACTGTCATGTAACGTCACAAAAGAAATACCATTTTGGATTGCTAATGGCACTGAGAACCTACTCTGAGCTTAATCCAGCTGCAAGAATCTCTCAGGATAACAGTACTTTTTTTGAAGCGGAAAAAGGAGCGATAGAACCGAACGCTTCAAGTAACTCGTATATAAATGCTGTTAAGACATACGTTCAATCCGGCAGCGAAAAATACTATAAAGAATCTCATCTAGGGTATACCGCTCTATCTAAGCAAGCATTGCTATATCGTATTGAAACGCTAGGGAAAGAAAGTTATGATGAGCAGAGGTATATATCAACCGTTATGTACAGTGACAGGGAAGTTCCAACAGAGTTTGTTGATTCTTATAGGAATGTTGATTTTACCAAGGCTAAAACTTTCGCAACGAAATATGGTGGAATAGTAGCCATGCTAAATCGAGATGATTACATTTTTATTGTTCATAAAAACGGTTTAACTCTGCATACATCTGAAATGCAAATGCAGCAGGTTAATGAAAATCAAGCTGTAAGCATTGGGGTCGGGGAAGTATTGCCATCACAGATGAAAGAACTTGGAAACTATGGAGCAGCATGTTTTGATAATGTTGCCATGGGAAGAAGAGGGATTTATGGTTATGATGAGTCAGTCAATATTTTATGGTATTTGGATTTCGAGTCAATGACCCAATACGATTTGCCAAAAGCAAGGTCATCGTATGGTTTTATTAAAAAATACATAACCGATTACGGAAAGCAATCTAGCCTGTCATCAATTGTGAAAAATTACCCGATTGTTTACTTTGACGATATAGGGTCAAATATAATTTTTTCAAGTGGTAAATATGGGGCGACTATATTCTTTAACGAGGATTTAAAGGCTTATACCAACAGCATGACCGAGTCAATAAGGTTGATATTCGGATTCGGAAACACACTGTATATGAGCAATGCAAGTGATTCAGGTATTAAAGGCAAAATATTTTCATTTGATGGATTTGGCATATCCGAAAGATTGTATATCTTTGAGAAGCGTAAAACATTTGTCCTGTCGATTAGGACAAATGGCGGAAAGGATGAGGCAGGTAATTTAATCTCTAAGCTTTTTGACTCCGTGTTAATCGCATCAAAGTATACCGTTTTTGATAGGATTAAATTCTCATCCGATTACATGGTAGGAGATTATGATACTTTCTTCGACCTTAATCGCGCGGAGTTCTGGCAAAATCCATCGTGGAAAGAGAATCATTGGGCAGTACCCGTACTTGTTAAAACAGACCAAAAGTATGGTTATGCTCCTATCCCTGTAAAAAATAACAATCAGTACATATTTGGAATTGACCCCGAAACCGGAATAAGAGGTTTGTGGATGGGAGTTGAGTTGCAGTTTGATGGTTCAGATTTAAAAGAGGACAATGAGGTAGTGATTAAATCCATGATGTTTAACTACAAAAAGTCAGAGCTATGAAAGCGAAGTATAGAAATCTACTTTACAATATTGGCAAGATAGGAGCAGGTATTGCTGCAACAGCGTTAACAGGTGGTGTTGGTGGAGCAGCATTGCTAGCAGCAGGTTCAACCGCCGGATTAGAAATGTGGCGTAAAAGGAATGTTGAAAAGAAGAGGATAAAGGATTATTCGACAAAAGATTTTGTGACTCTAGGTACAGAAGCAGCAATAGCAGGGACCGGAGCAGGATTAGCTAAGTCTGCATCAATTGCTAAAGCAGCAAGTGCAGCTAATACAGCAAAAGCTGGACAAACAGTTGGACAGACAACTGGACAAACGACTAAAGTTACAGAAGTTGCCAATACATCAAATTCGGTTAATTCGACGGGCTTAGCCGGTGCAACAAATACAGAAACAACTACAACTAGAGTCTTTAAATATGCAGGGAAATCTTACAATGCAGAAAGGCCACCATTATTCAATGACCCATCGTCCGGGATAAAAACTGTAGATGCGTCAAAAAAGGGAGTTTTTAGAAATTTTATAAATCAAGTTGATGCTGATAAAATAGTATCAGATGCAACAAAAAGTGTTGCACAGCAACAGGGCAATGCAAATCCTAATGGTGTGACTAATATGACAAGTGTAATTGATGAAGGAACAAATACTAATTTTAATATGGGAAAACTTATTGATGCTGTAAAAAATATAAAAGCAAAAGATGTAGTGAATTACGGTACGCAAGTTGCAAATCTTTATGCTAATATGCGAGCCATCAACAATATCAATAAGCTTGAACCGCCAAAGATTGATAATGTTCCGGTTTCTCCAGTGAAGAAAGTAGAATCCGATTATGGTGCCCTTGAGCGTTCGATGAGGGACGACCTTGAGTCGGCCTTGGCGATAAAGAGTCGAATGGACCAAGATGCCGGTGTAAATGATAGTAATACTGCTGCTGCCATTGCGTTATCCCAAATGAATAAGATAAATGCTGCGCTTTCTCAGCAAAAGACACAGGAAGCAATGGCGAATGCAAACAATGAACTACAAACGAACCTCTCTAATGCTCAGATGGCAAATCAAGCATTAGCAACTGGCGAGCAGCTTAGGACTCAGTTCGATGCCATGAGAGGACAATTGGAGTCGCAGGCGGTTACTAATATGTTGAATATTCCTGCAAATCTGATGGATGCGAACCTCGTGTCAAATAAAAACATGCAGGAAAGGCTTGACAATCTTATTAAGTTAAAGCAAGAGGTTACCAATAAGAACGACCTCGAAACAATCCAAAAGCAGATTGATGAATTAATGATGAAGTTAGGTTACACAAAATAAAGAATATGAAGTACACATACGTTCCTGGAGCGGTTAAATTAGTCGTTTATCCCGAATATAAACAGGCACCACTAACCGGTGGGGGCAAACAAACAAGGGGGAGTTCTGACAAGAATGGCGAAATGTCCTCGATGTATGCTTATGATAGGTACATGATACAGCAAGCTATACAGAGTAATAACTATATATTGTCAAAGGAAGAACTTACGGAAGAAGATATTGCACAGCTGAACAAAAACAATACGCTAATTAATAGCGAAAAGACGTTAAGCGATGTCTTTACAAAGGGCTTGGAGATTGTAAGTAATAATAAGCAAAACATCGTGGTTGGGAACGATGGTACACCGCTTGTAGATGAGAACAATAATTTTATTAGTTTATCCGGTTTATTTGACCAAGCTGCACGTGACCCTAATACAAATCCAATTGAAGTGACGAAGTTGATAGCTAGTTCAGCCTATCAGAAGCAGTATAAGCCATATTACGAATACTTCATTTCAGATATAACATCTAATGCTGGGTACAAAGAAATAGAGGAACATTTGGCAGTGGGACAACAGGTGGCAATAGGTGATAAAACATTTATCGTAACTGAAAGAAATAAAAATAACATTGCCAATATTAAGGCGATGTTTGAATTGTATTCAGAAGGACAGACAGGCGGAGATGTTAAGCTCTCCCTATACAACGATTACGCAAAGTTTGGGAATGGGAAAAATCAGGCAACCATTGACAAAAATGGAAAGTACATTGATGGACAAAAGTTCAAGATGAGGTATGAAGAAAGTAAAAATGTGAAAGATTATAGCGTAAGCTTTGATTATGGAAAGAATGAAATCATATTTAGATATAACCCTGATAACGCTAACTATAAAAATAGGAAAGAGGAAGAAGTAAAAAAATCTATAAATCAAGATGCTGTGGCCAATGGAATCCTACTATCGGCTAAAGACAGAAATAATAATACAGTATATTTCAGACCATATACTGTTGATGATTTTAAGATAAGCACTTTGATGAAGGGAGCCGATGTTACTAGTACAATAGAGCAAGAGTACCAAAATACTATGGTAAGCGATGGTTCTTCTGAAAATGATAAAGATATAAAAGCTAATCCATGGCAATCGTATTCCGATAGCGGTGAAAGTGTTCAGATAATTGAATCCATTTCGGGTGACCCTGAAAAGACTGAAGTAGGATATCTCGATAAAGATAAAACTATTCCAGTCAACCTTTATCAGGCCTCGTTACTAATAGATGAAAAATTTAAAAAAGAGTATTTGGAAGTGATTAATGAATCGATAAAAACTAATACGCCAATTAAGAATATGAAACCAAGTTATAGAGCGATGTTACAACTCATAACTATATTTAGGTCTAATGGAGATAAAACTCCTCTTCCACAACTGATTGAAAAGATATACGAGATGGCTAAAAGTAATATTTCTGTAAGCAAAAGCAATCAACTTATGAACATAAGTCAAGTAGTACAAAAGAAGATATTTGCTTCGGGAGCGGTAGAAGCGATAATTAATAAGTCATATAACACACTTACGGCAGGAATGCCCTATATCAATAATGGAAAAATGTTTACTGTTCCTCGGGGAACCATTGTGGAATTAGGTGATGCTTACAGTCAAATAACATTGAAAGGTAGAGATGAAGAGCCCGCTTCATATACCGTAGCTATGGTAAAATATAAAATGAGTAATGATGCTTACAAAGATTTCTTGTCAAACAACAAAGGTTTATCATTTACTTTGACTGATACAAGGAAACAATTAATAGATGACAATGGTAATTTGACCAAAGAAGGTAAAAATTACTTTGAAATGAGTGAAAATAGTGATGAAAACACAGTTACGCTCAGCATACCTGTTGTTACTGATGTAATGGCATTGTCGCATATGGCATTCACCAATGAAGTAGGAAATTATATTGGTAAAAAATAATGTTTAAAAGATAAAAGAATTAACTATGGATGAAGTAGTAAAAAAGCAAGAAGAAAACAATCAAAATATTAATGATAATAATCAAAATGGACAATCGAGTAATGGAGTCCAAAATAATGGTAGTACACAGTCAGAACCAGTATCTCCGCAAGAACCTGTGAGCTTTGCTCAAAAAGAAAATTTTACACCTATTTCAAAGCGCGAAATAAACCGACAGGTTGGTTTGACGAGCACAGTTAATGAGAACAGAAAGGTAATTGAACAGTTAAAGCGGGAAAACAAAGCTAATGGTGTTTATGGAGATATTCCCATGAGCATATTTAAGTTTATTGCTAGTGGTTATACAAGGGCAGATGACATAGTAACCCAAGCAAGTGCATTAGGGATATATTTAACGCTTGAAACCGATGAAATTGAAAATACAGATTTAACAAAAGAGCAGAAAGAGCAGATTTACGCATACGGAGCAAAGCTCTACAAGGAGATTACAACCGGAAATGTAGTTGTAGGGGATGATAGATATAATTACAACCCATATACGGCAAAAATGTTTGAAAACGTTGAAGGGTTTGATAAGCGTAAGTTTGCCAATGTTAGACAAATAAAACTCGAACAGGGTTCAGAGTTAAATCTTGGTGGTGGTGCCACTACAATGGTTTATCACGAAGATGAATACAGTTCATCGCTAGGAGCAGCCATTGACCTAAATGGTAATTTAGTTCCTATAAATAAGATTGTGTACGGGCCTAACCGGATGATGAGGGAGCTTGTTTACGACCCTCAGAATGATGCTTCCTACTATGTATGGAGAGAGGTTAAACCATCTGAATTTGTACCAGAAGGTTCCATTAGGACTATATTCGGGGATAGGAGAGTGGAGTCGAGTTCAATGGCAGCATCATTCGGACGAGGTGCGCTTTCATTTGCCGGGGATTTGACAGCTGGGGTAGGTTGGATAGGTGGATTATTTGGAGCAACTGAATTTGAGAATCGCACGTACCAGTTTAAGGGTGCTGTAACTCATCGCAACAAGGTTGAAGAACAGGGTGCATTCGATAACCCATACGCATTTATGTTTGGTGCAGGAAACACCATAGCACAAACCGCAGCGACCGTAGCATTAGGTTACGTTGGGGGAATTGGAGTATCTGCATTTACCAACTCTGCACGAGCCGTATCAATTGGAAGTAAAACGTTATCAGTTGGTATGCTAAGTTCATCCCAAGCAGCGAGTACATATAGTGATTTGGTATCAAGGGATGTTGATAAAAATGTAGCTCGCAATGGGTCAATCATGTTAGGTGCCATTATGGGGGTAACTGAGCTTTTTGGACCAAACATACTTATAGACCCTGTCAAGAATCGCTATGCCAAGAAGAAGTCAGCCGAAATGATGGCTAACATATTAACCGACAAGTTTGTTGCAAATGGTGGTAATTTGGCTAAGAAGAAAGCAGCATTCAGGGTGTTGTCAAAAACAGGGCAAGCTTTAGAAGGAATTTCTAGCAGGTTGGATAAGACTGCGTTTGGCCGTGGTATGCTGTCGGTGATGGAAGAGGTACCGGAAGAGTTACATCAGGATTTGTGGACTAATAATTTCATAAACCCGGTAATTAACAAATGGGCTTATGAAGCAGCCAATGAGCAAAGGCGAGAGATAGATAGGAGCAAGGTAGCAATGACTAGTGAAGATGGTCGAATAGTTGGGTATTCATACATTGACCGAAATGGCAATGCTGCTTTTATTACTGCTGAGGATTATCAGAAGAATTTGGAAATTGTTAAGAATGGCGGAGTATATTCAGAGTCCGAAATGGACACATGGGGAAATGCCATGGAAACTGTCGTTATGACCGCCATTGGAACATTCCCCGCCGGTGTAATGTCTTTTTACGGTAGTAAGAGAAGTGACTTCGACCCTAAGAGTATGTATGACCTTGCCTATGGCGTTGCTACCGGACGCATAAAAGAGAGTGATGCGTTAGAAGGATTGAAGGAACTACATAAGCAGAACCGCTTATTACAGATGTCTGTCAAGCAGGGGAAGGATGGTGAATACGTAACACAGGATGCTAAAAATTCATATAAGTATTATGAACAATCATTTCTCGATGAACTGCACACCCTTGTTGATGTAATACGTGATAATAATTTATCAAACCCTGAAACGCTTGAAGCGATGTCCGATGCAAACGGAATGAATCGTTATGTGTTGCACGGTGCGCTTGGAGCGTCGCTGAGAATTAAAGAATTGACAGAAGCCATTGAAAACTACAATAATGGCAAAAAGGTTGAAGATGGTCGCTTTGTATCATCTACGATGAGCATTGAGGAAATGCAAAAGGAACTAGAAAAGGCTAAAAAGGATTATGAGTATTTTTCTATACCATCAAACAGAGATGTTGAAATTGGTAACTTAAAGTTAAAAGCTACTCAATCCCAAGCTGTACACGATTACTACCTACATAACTCATTAATCCCGCAGACTATTATTAACGAAATGTATTCATCGTTTCGCGAAGAGGCCATCAAAAGTGGGTTGAAAGATGAGAAAGAAATCAAGCAGTATGCTGATAAAAAGCTTATTGGAGCAGTAAAGAGTACAAGGCTAGATGAGAATATAAATCAATTTTTGGCAAGTGTATCTAAAACCGATGCTGATGTTCTTAATCGTTTCCGGGAAAGGCGTGATGGTATTGAAAGTGTAAGAACACAAAAGGAACAGGAGTTGCTTGCTGAAAAGGAAAGAAGATTGCAAGAAGCCGAAGCGAATCGGGAAAATGTTAAAAAATTAAAAGAAAAACTTGAAGAGGTCGTAGCACTCTCAAAAGCTCGCGCACGGATATTGCAGGATATAAATGCATTTAAACAGCAATTACCAGATGCACAAAAGACCTTGGAAGAGGCACTCGCACTCAAGAAATATAAAGATAATTTACTAAAGGGGAAAGATGAAGCAGCTGCATTAAGGCAGCAAATGCAGGAAAATGGTACTGATGGAACACAACAGTACTCAGAAGATGTTATCCGAGCTAGAGAAGAAGCTATTGATGCGGAGCTGGAAAAGCTTGGAGATTTGGATGCTATTGATAAAGCGTATGAGGAAGCAAAAGCGAAAACTGAGCAGCTTTCTATTGGCATAAGCGAAAATGAATCCTTCTTTAAGAGACATGAGGAATCAACAGGTAGGATTCTGAAAGAAATATCCGATTTACAGAATAGTTTGTCGGGACATGTATTGAGTGAGGATTATTCCGATATCGACAATGAATATTCAAATCTATCACCATTCTTCGAGGGAGAATACTCCGATATGGATGCTAATATGGCAGAGGTGCTAGATGAGTTGAATAGTCAGTTTGCTAATAACGTTAAGGACATCGGGATGGAAGCTGATAGGGATTTTGTTGCTGATGAGAATGGTAACAAAGTGCCTATTATCAATGATGCGGAAAGGGAAGCAATATTTGCTAATTCCATTATGGAGTATTTCTTCAAACCTGAACATTTGGCATTGGTAAATAAGATTATCGATACGCTGTCAATTGGAGAGGAGTTAAACCTTACCAAGGATGAGATAGATTTGTTTGAAGAGGTTGATAAAGCGTATAAGCTAGCAAGTTTATATATATTCCATAATGTTGGATTTTTCCAAAAGAACATAGAGGAGTCAACGGATAAGAAAACATACACTGAGCTAAACAACAGGACCCGTATAAACGGGAATGTAACACAATCCGTTGCCGATATGTTATCAAGCGTAAAACTGGCAATAGAACTAGCTAAACTTAACAATAAATCATTGGACGACATTCGGAGAAATGTTAGGTTCCGGGCCACTGCATTACACATGAACCTAGCATATATTGGTGTCGATGTACTTCTGGATAACGATGGGTATGAGGAGTTAGCTTTAAAAGACAAGGAGTTAAAGGATAAAGCAAATGAATTTATATACAATACGTTAAACCTAATTGATGAGTTTAACAAGAAGTTTGGTACCGACTACACATCTTTGTTAGATATTCAGGAAGCTTTCGCCAAGTCAAGCGCAGAACAAAAAGATGCAATGGAGCAGTTGATGCTTGACGTTGAGAAGATGTATGTAGCGTTTGCGACAAAATTCTACGAGGTAAACCGTAATGAACTGAATAGCGCAGACGGAGCAAAAGCTGATGAGTACAGGGAAGGTATCCTCAAAAAAGTACATAAATTATCCGTTAGGCTGGCCAATGAAGGAATAGCAGCTGGGCTAAATAACAAGTACAACTATTTTGTTTTGCAACCCGAAAGCATAGGTATTTTCGAGAAGATGCTTAACGTTAAACGCGTAATAGACGATAAGACCAATGAAACTACCTATGTTGATAATCGCACCGGAGAGGTAATTGCAAGTAACAGTAACGAGTTGGTTGCTTTATACTTCTTAAATATGCTGCATACTAATGGTAGTGTATCGCAGTATGCAATGTATAACGCAATTAAAGATGTAATCGAGAAAGCTGATAACGGAGAACCTGTTCCTACAACTGAACAGCAGTATGCCATTATTCAGTTACTGGCCCACATGACTAATCCTAGCAATAGAGATTTAGAGCTTGATGATTTTGATGAGGCCGATAAGAGGTATTTAATTGATAATCTCATATACATTAAGGGAGCTGCGGGGTCAGGTAAAACAACTGTCATATTTAAGACCGCGTTAAGGGCGTATAAAAAGTTAAATAACATTGCCGGAAATCCAAAGGTACTTGTGATTGCTCCAACAAGGGAAGTCGGAGAACTATCAAAGAAAGCTATCAGTAACGAAGGTGATGTTACCGTTAGAACATATAATGAAGTCATATTTGGTGAAAAATCATTGGCAGAAGGATTTGATTTCGTTATACTGGACGAATCAACTTTGCTTGAGAACGATGATGTAATAGCACTAAAAGATAAGTTATCTGGAACAAAATCGGTTGTGGTTGCACTGGGTGATGAGTTTCAGACAAGGAATACCAGTGCTACACTACTTCCGCCAATATCAAAGTCAGGTAAAAAGACGCTAAGGATTACTGAGCAACATCGTTCAAAGATTTCGACCATAAAGAATTTGCAGGAGTCATTAGTTGCAATGGTACTTACAAATGTAAATACCGCATTACCAAGTTTGCAATATACAAAACAGAATGGCGTTGCCTATGGCGGTAAATACTTTGCAACGAGAGATGAAATTATAGAAGCATTCAAGAATGACCCTTCGGACGATGCTATACTCGTTGTGGAAACCGAGGCCGAGGCTAATGCACTAAGGCAAAGGTTTAATACAAATAAAATCTATTCAACCGAGTTCATGTCTAGCAATGTAGAATCGACTTGCGTATCTGGTATATCCGCAAAGCGTGTATATGTTGCAATAGATACATCGATTGTTTCTGATGGATTTTCATACGGTGCCAATAAGATATTGACAGCAGCGTCTAGGGCGACAGAATTTGTCGCATTACTTGGTGATGGTGAAACAAAAGAGGTTCAACTCTTGGCCGGTCTAAAGGAGCATTTGGATGAAAATAGTAATGGAGCAAACTTTGCTGACGAAAAGAAGAAAGCCATTGATAGGATCGATTACATACTAAAGGACCAAAGCGATGCTTCGAATGGACCATTAGTCGAAGTGAGCAATGAGAACACAAAAGAAAATACAAACGAGGAGAACACAGAAAATGAGCCTAATGAGGAACCGAAACCCGATGACACCAAAAAGAGAAACTGGATATTCAGACAATCGGCATACGTATCTCGGATGATAGATACGACTATGCATGGATTCAATAGCGTTAAAACAAATGTGATTAACGCCATTAAGTCGTTTAGCGTTCCACAGATTGAAACAGAAGAAAATGTTGAATCCCTAAACATTGTTGGTGAGCTTATTGAGAAAAAGGAAAAAACGGAAACATCGGTACGTAGGAAACTCATTAAGACAATAATACAATCTATACACGAGGCCTATCAGAGGTTCTCAAATAATAAGGAAGAACTTGAGGATTACATTGCAGAGAAGTATTTAGAAGAGGAAGATAAACTATCCCCAGAGGAACGTGGCCATGAGTTAACAAATCCGGGACGAATAGTTGATTCGTTGCTTAAAAACGCACAGTTTAAAACTATTGCCAGCGACAATCAGCGTGTCTTTAATGCGTTGTTTAGGGTTGTGGTTAACCATGATGGTAAGCAAAAAATACTTACCGCCAATATGTTCGGATACCGTTTGGTTGGGGAAATTGATGGTAAACCAATAATTAATCCAACTACAATCGAAGTACATAGTAGTAAGGATATTTTAGAAAAAGTTAGAAAACTATTTGACGGACTAATGTCTGGTACCGAGAAAGGTTACGAAGAGTTTGAAAATGCATACAATGAGGAATCTGCCGTTGGGAATTCTTTGCGTACCATCATCGGACAGATAGCAATCAATGAGGTACTTGTAGCGAACCGTGCAATTATCGGTCAGCATGAAATAATGTTATCACAATCATTCCTAGAAAAATCAAACCTTGGGTTTGTTGGAAACATTGCAATTGATGCAGCAGTTCTAAGACCGTATATTCAGGATGTTCTTAATAATAGGTACAAGCTTTCAGTGGCCGGTGTAACTGAGCAAGAATACTCTGAGCATGGTGCTTTATACGGCGATAGGGAAACGTCGCTTGACGAGGTCGTAAACTATGAAAAGGCAAGGAAACAGGATAATCCAAAAACTAAGATAGAGTTAAGGGAGAATAGGCTTGCTGTGTTTAACAAGGATGGTAAGCTTCACGCGGAGTACATATCTTATCCATTCATGCGTTACATTGATGGTAAACCAATATTGATGGTAGTTACCAAAAACGGTACCGAAATTGAAGCAGACAAGATTGTTGAAACTTATTACGAGTCATCGCAATACGACCATCAGAAGGAGTTATTAAAAGAGAATAAAAAGTACGTTGGAACCTATTATGCTCCCGCTGACCTTTCCAAGGAAGAACGCGTAAAACTAACAAGCATTAGACGCAGGGCAATAGCTGCGCTAGCTAAGCGTGGAAATGTTACGTTAGTACGTGGGTATATGCCGTCAAAGAGATTGGTATTTCTAGAAGGTGGTAAAGAGATTATCGACGATGTTAAGCATGTTGTGTACTATGGTTTACAGCTAAGTGATATAGATTCACTCGTTGGCACCGTGATAACAAAAGATGAAGCTGCGATACTGGCTCAGAATAATGTTATCGCTATTGAGCCAATGGGTAGACTAAGTACCAAGGCAAATGCTTCAAATAATAATATTGGGATATTTGAGAGGGCAGGAATAAAGCAGCATTGGACGTTCAAGAAAGCCATTGAATACATCGAGAAGAGTAAGGGAAAGACCATTGATAATCTTTCCGAACAGGATGTAAAAGATGTAATGAATTTCGTAAATGAATATTTAAGAAATTATGATGAGGAACTCGCCCCGGATGCAATAGAGCAATTTGAATTTATACTGAGAAGTAGGAATAATTTGGCAGGCAAGCAGACTGCTACCATTGCATACATGGAGAATGTAAGCCTTCATAGTACTGATAGAAACATAGAGGGTAATGACATAAACTCCATGTTACCACTTGGAGCTTTTCAGACAGAAATAGAGGCTGATAGCAACTTGGGTAATTTTACGGTTGATTCTAAGATAGAACAAACCTATTTGTCAGAGGACATACGTAAGTCGAGTGCACTTGAACAACAGTCTGGTGCTAAACCACAATTTAAGGTAAATGTGGTAAACAGGGAAACCGGTCATATAACGCAGGCAAATGTTGTTACACCTACTCTAAGGGAAGTTAATATTCGCGAGTTTGTAGAAGTAATGATTTCTAACCTAGAGGAAATAGCATTAAATGAGCCTGATGCAGACCTATCTAGGTTGAAAGATTCGCTATTTGGTGTATTCAAGGATGTTAACAGCAACTATATCCGCCACAAGCATACTAGCTTGAGAGTGGGTCGGGAATTAGATGAATTATTCCACAAGTTTTTCAGGGTACACGCTAGCTCCTTCAATAAAGGTAATAAGTTATTTTTAAGGACAGCATTTGGAACAGGAAAGAATATAAAGGAGTTTTACGAGTATCTCGTGAATAATAAAGAGGATTTCATAAAACTGCTTGGACTATATGAGAATGCTTACATACCAGCTATTGCCTATAACCTAAATAGTGAGTTGGTTAAGAACTACATGCAAAAGATGGTCCGGGTTCAAGTAGGTAGAGCAGAAAATAGTTTATTTGCTAGCCCGGGACTGGTTATTTCTCGTCCTATTTCACAAAACATCACTAGCATAGGTGAAGCTAATGGTGTCGATAATGTAAATCTGGATGAGGACTTTGACATTTTTATGAAAAAGTTGCCATCAGACAACGAGAAGTTACAACTTGTCAGCTACGAGGACGCTCGGAATATGTTAATCGAAATGCTTGGTGAGGAGTACGTGAATGAAAACTTCCAAGGGTTTGATGAAGCGTTGAAAAATCCAATAACTAGAGCGGATGTACTCGGATACGTTTACAAAGCAAAGATGAAGTTAAGGAGTATAAACGGTGAGGTTGATAAGACTACCGTTATACACGAAGCTGCTCACGTAGTATACGAGTATATGATTGATGAGGAATCCCGATTGAAAATAGCAAGGGAAATAAAATCGATGTATGGTGAAGATATTGATGTGCATGAAAAGATTGCCGAGCTGGCTGAGAGTCACGAAAAACCAAAGTCCACTATACTCGAAAGATTTATACAGCTAGTTAAGCACTTCCTTAATCGGATAGGTGTATATGCTTATAGTACAAATGATTTCCTTGATGGATTGCTTAATGGTGACTTTGCAGGAAACAAGATTCACATGCCTCAGGTAGGTGCAGATAACGCATTTGCCAAGGAGTATAAGTATGGAAGTGTGAAACCGTTGATCGAAACGTTTGGTAGTATATCTAACGTTCATGCTTACGTAAGGAATAAAGTGGTTCCTTTGTTGAGGAGTAATATGTATATTAATGGTTATGTAAATCGCAAGGGAACAGAAACGCTAGAATCAGCTATCAAGGGAACATTCTCGAAACTGTACTCTCCAAAATTTATAGAGAGTAAGATTGAAAATGCTAAGAGAAACAACGTAGAAGTAGAGGATATCTTTAAGCATGATATTCGAAACCTTGGCAATGAAGAAAGGTTAATTAATGGCCAGTATAAGAAGATAAAACATATATCGGTTGATGACATTAACTACCTAAGCAATAGCTCAGACCCTTATGACAAGGAAACAGCAAATCTATTCCTACTTCATAGGCTGGCTAATCCGAAGATAGTTAAGACACTTATACAGGCAGCCATTCCTGAAATAGACATTGCAAAGGTATTGGAACGCGGAGAAAAGGAAAACAAGAACGATGTAGGAAACAAGACTAGTGGGGTTGTGAGGAACGATAACTCTGCTGAAACAACCGACATCTATAAAACCATATCTCCGTTTGTTCGCTTTGTCGTAAGTACAACCCGTTTGTATACGCAAATATCGCATAACAAGAGCGGTAACACCATTGTTATTGACGAAACTTCTGAGAGTGGTTACATAAAACCTGATGTTGCTCATGCTGTATTAATCGATGCTGCAAAGAGAGCGAATACCATTGACCCTGAACAGAAAGATATGGTAGGTTCTTTCATAAAAGCACTAGGAGATATTGCAGAGGGACGCAAGGGCGAATATAGGCAAACCGCTCTATCGCTGCTTGCTGAATTTGGAAATGTTAAAAAGGAATATACAAAGGTACCGGAAGCAAAGAAAGCACTTTACAGGAATGTATTTGTGAGTGGATTCTTTGGAATGTATAACATGTCTGATGCAGAGTTAGCTAATCATGGTTACAGTGCTGAACAAATAAAGAACATTCGGACTAAGGGAGAGCGTATCTTTAGCGAGTTTTTAGTACCTCTATCAAACCTTTATCGTTCACTTGAGGCACGAAATACCATTGACGTTACGTATGTTGACGGCAAGGTAAACATAATAAAGAATGATAGTACAACTGAGAATGCTGTTCGCGGACGAGTGAAGGATACCATGGTTAACAAGTTTTACGATGAAGATGGATTTGTTAACAAGGATTCTTTAGATGAGTTTTTCTCATACGTTAAAGTCAGCGACAAAGGAATTAGTATAACGCATAATGGTGAAACCAGAAGCGTTATTAAGTATAGCAATGGTGAATTTATCTTTGACGCTAGCAATGAACATATCAAGTCCGATATTATCACATTACTGAAACGCCTTGGTATAAAGATTAACTCAAAATCAGCAAAAGCGTTAGCAGCAGAAATTGATGTTAAGAATGGTAGGGTAATTATCAATGGTTTTGAAAATCCTGCATTACAGATAGCGGGAATGTTACTCTCGTTGAAAGTTAATAGTAGCTATTCGGAATATTACCGGGCTAAGAATGATTTGAAAAACATCATTAAGAATGCAAATGATGAGTACACAGCTGAACAGGTAACTGATGCTATAAAGCAATTAAAAGAGCTTGAGCAGAAGTACAAGAGAATGGAATATGCTCAAAACACCTTTGATATTTCGATAAGTGATGAACAGCTTTTAGGTAAGATTCATCGCAAGTTGTATAAGGATGAGGTTGGATTTGCTCCATTCGATGGCGACGAGGTGGTTAAGATTCCAAGCGTGGCTGATTTCTACCATTTCCTTACACCGTTAAGCGATGTAATTGCTATGGCTAATGGAGAGGTGAAGTCAACATCTTTCAGGAATAAGGAAAACAATATAGAGCAAAGGAATATCATAGGGAACCAGTTGCTAAGGTTATTTAGCAATGGTGGAAGCAAGCTTAAAAAAGTGTTTGAACAGTTAAAGAATGTTTCTAGTGCAATTTCGGAAAGTGGCAAAGTATTCTCAATTTTATCCGATTATGCAGCTGCCTTTAAAGGTACTGCAATAAAGATTACCATTGAAACGCTGTATGATATTGAGAACTACTTATCGGGTATCGATATTTTACACTACAATAAAACACCTTTTGCAGATAGGTTCAAGGCGCATATTACAGATTTTGTAAACAATTTGCTTTACAATAATGATAACACCGCTACAGTTGCCATCATCGGTTCACCTGACTCCGACAGACGTAACAATAAAGTGTTTGACGTTAACCCTAATGGTATGGTAAAAATGTCTTACGATAAAACTAGTAAGACAGTAACTGCTACGGTCAATAAGAAGATGGTCGTTGATGCCATTTACAACAATGTGCTATATGTGAAAAAGGCACAAATGGAATCTATCAACAGGGTGTCATCGACAATCGATGAGTTTGCTTCTATCATGGATATAGACCTGAACTATGAAAAGACTGTATCCGGGATAAATTCTGTTCTTTCCACACTTAGCGCAAACTATGGAGAGGTGTTCGCAGATTTCGTTAAGAATAGGCTTACTAATATAAAGGATTATAGAATAAAGGGCGGAAAGGTCGTAGCGGGTAACGCGATAAACCTAAATCATTCTCATAATCCTTATACTAATGAGTTCGTAGAACAGATGATTGCATTGCAGTCAAAAGCTGGAACTGAAAATGCTTATGATGAAGCATACTCTTTAATAAAGAAACACTTTTACAATAGTTTTGTGCAGTTCTCGAATATGCTTGTATCGAATAGGTACAGAATGCCTTTAGCTTACAAGAAAGCGTTTAATAAAAACAAGGCAGAGGAGTACGATAAGAATGTTAAGGAAATTCTAGAAAAGCACAATGAGCTCATTGAAAGCAAGCTACAAAATTTCTACAATGAAAAGAAAAATAGTATTGATTCAGCAATAGGAGAAGATGTTGATTATTCCGACATGCAGTTGCGCGCATTGGAGAATGCAATGGTTTCTATCCGGGAGAAAAAGAAAATATCTTCCTTCAAGGATTATGTAGATGAATCGGGAGAGTACACCGATGAAGGTGCCGTTGCCGCTGCATACGTGCGTGAGTTTATTGAAAGCATCCAAAAGGATATTCGTAGTAAGGATAGGCAAATAAAGAAACAGGGTGATATTGTGCATGAATCCGATATAGCGGATTACATTGACCCTGATGATAATATGCAATGGAACCAAATCTATGAAGGGTATTTCTTTTTGCAGCATATTACTAACTACGAAGTGCAAAAGCTTACCAAGGGTGCCAGCTTATTCACAAAGGATTTAATTGATAACGTAAAGCGTGCGGGTTCAACGGCGCCGGCGATTGTTCCTACCATTGGTGTAAAGAAGGGTTTACCAAGCAAGATTAATTACCTTGTCGTTGACTTCGGTGGTGGTGCTCACGAGCAGGTGTATGAGGGTGATAAGCAAAAGTACGACCCTGAGTTAAAGTCGAACGGACAGGGCTTACTTAATCCCATTGCTGCGGTTTGGATGCAGAACTCGTTTGGTCGCGAGTACGGACCAGTAGGTTCAACCATGGTTAAATCGGTGGTTCACTACTACGATTATGAAAACAATAACGTTCCATACCTCAAGCAAGCTATGCGACATATCACAGGACAAACCATTAGGATTTCGTCGCAGGATTATCAAGTGTTCAAGGCAATGAATAAGGCGATATGGAATGTTAAGTATGATGGTAAACGTACTATTGGACAGGTATTCGATGATTACGTGGCTCGGAAATCCGATGAGTCATTTGAAGAGATTATTAACAACGTTGTTAATATACTTGAGAATAATCCTGAACTCAAGGAAAAGATAGCATACCAAGCCATAGACCCATCAGCAATAAAAACCGGAGTAAATAAGGTTTACTCAATAAATGAAATTATTGCAAACAATGATGACAATATCATTGAAACCCTAAAAGAGATGGGTGAGATAACTTACACCAATGATGAAAACATGCCATGTTTGGAGAACGGAGCTGTATTCGGATTCAACTTCGGAAGTAAATGGTCGATTGTTACGGATTTAAAGGGTATGCCATCGCACGCTAAAGGTGGTGTTGATATTAAACTTGATAAAAATGGGGTTTTGTTTGCAAGAAGTGGT
>ERZ795047.847-NODE-847-length-35246-cov-4.637606_pt1 | contig 35246 bp, 29 predicted proteins | sample MGYA00375131_ERZ795047 | MGnify/ENA primary metagenome ERZ795047 (study PRJEB30176, sample SAMN05720228) | activated sludge metagenome | isolation source: Anaerobic digester | place: Japan | collected 2015-05-20 ...
GGTAAAAATTTGTTAAGAGCTTTCTTATAATTCTGCCCGAGTGAAAAAGCTTCCGCTACAACAGGAAACATAATTGTGCCAATAGCACCAGCCCCAAAAAGCAAGACTTTTCCAATAGTTACAACCCCTGCATAAATCCCCGCAGATTCTGGGTCAAATAGCCGCTTAACCAAAATGACATCCATATTATTTAAAAGGGTTAAACCCACTTGTATAAAAACAATGGGTCCTACAAGTTTTAAGATCTGCCTATAATGTTGGGTCATCGCTTGCTCTTTATTGCAGGACTCAAAATTTTTATTTAATAAAGCAATGGAGATTAAAAAAGAGGCTATGGAACCTAATACCATCCCGTAGAACACTCCAGGTAACCCTAGGTGAGCAAAGACTGCTCCCACAGGAAAGACTAATCTGGTGAAAGCGGCAAAAACCGACCAAAAGGCCAATGCCTTAAATCTAAGTAATCCCTGCAAATAAGCCCTAGGTAGCGAACCCAAAAAAGTTAGTCCCATAAGAACAGAAAAAGATACCAATACTTGGGTATTACTTATATTAAAAAATTGAGCAAAACCCGACCTTAAAGCGATTAATACAAGACTAAAAAGAGCTCCAAATAATAAACAATAAAATGAAAGCCTCCAAAACAACAAAGTTAGAGTATCAAACCTACACTCGGCTTTTAAAGCCGAAACCCTTTTTATAACCGAATTACTAAAAGCCCCACCCAAAACCCCTAAAATAGTGGAAAATGACAAAAGAGTGTTAAATGTTCCATAATCTTCTAGGGAAAGGGTTCTACCAAGAAAAATCTGCAACAAATAGCTAAAAGCACTTCCTATAAAAGATCCAACAGTTACAACCAATACTCCGGAAAAAATTGAACTTTCTAATAGTTTTTTCATTTTATAAATCAGTTACTCTTGGAAGCTCCTAAATTAGCATAGACCCTATAAAGTTCTACACCTCGCAAGTATATACTATCTTCATACTCTAGGTGGACTCTAGTCTCATTTTTCGAGTTGTCCTCCCATACTGGATAGACGAAAAAATCAGCTTTAATTGCTTGAGCCGAAATGGACTCAATTACAGGCCAATGATTTATTCTCAAAATAAAGGGATATATTTGTGTGTAATATTTTTCGGGAAAAGCAATAGATAATTTAGAACTGTTGTTGTTCGCATCTAAAGAATTAGTAGAATCAGTAGAATCAGATGCGGATTTTTGTTCAAAATAGCGAACAATTTCATGATGACCAATAATCCATTTAGGCTCCAATATATAAATTCCCTTTCTTAAACCTCCAAAAATGGGGTTAAAGTAGGAAAAATAATCTTTTTGTAAAAAAACTAGTGTGGAAGCAAGATACAGGAACACAGAAAAAATCACTAGGCCACCATATCTTTTTCCCAGTTTTGAATAGAGATATAAATAAAAATACGAGCTTAATAAAATAAATCCCACAAAAACAGGAAGAATGTAGCGATCTAGCTTTTTGGAAGGCAAAGTAATTTGAATAAAGTAAAAAAGACTAAATAAAAACACATATAAGAAAAACTTTTTTTCCTTGTAGTTATAGAAACGCAATGTAAAAATACTTCCTAAAAATCCGATAAGCAAAACAGGCGAGGCTCTAACAGAAAAAACTACACAATAATATAAGGGGCCTGGATCTAATGTGAATTTATTAAAATAAAGTTGCTCATGTCCAAGCTCAACCCCCACCGAAGAGACGCCTCGATAAAGCTCGGTTAGCGCCTTTTGAGGCTTCGTCCACATAGCAGGCCAGAATATTACAAAAGTTAAACAAAAAACCAAAAACCATTTGGCCAGCGGCTTTAAGATTTGGAAAAGCTCAACAGCGACAGATGTTGGAGGATTCTCTTTTCTTTCAAAAAAACCGTCTAGGAAAGTCAGAAGTATTACAAAAGGAACCATATAAACAGCGGAAGTTTTTGTTAACAATGCTAAACCTGCAAAAAAAGCCGAAACTGCCAGATGTAAAAAATTCTCCTTACCTATTGTGCGCCTTTCCTGTAGGAAGTGGTAATACCAAAGGAACGAAACAAACATAAGCGTAGATTGTAAGCCTTCTAAGTGAAAAACACGGGTTAACGCATAAAAGAAAGGTTCCAAACCAAGTAGCATGGCAAAAATTACGCAAAATCTTTTACCAAAATGTTTCTTAATGACATAGAAACCAAATGCCAAGACGACAGCCATAAAAATTATTAAGAAAAGTTTTTGAACAAAGTGAAGCTCAAAGATGGTTGCAATTCCATCCAAGGGCGCATGCCCTAATAGAATCTTGTAATAACCGTTATAGACTTTTACAGCAAAAGTCCCAATCCACATTAACGTAACCCCCGGATGATATTTTTGTATAGTTTTCTCAAAATTTAAGGTAAATACTCCTTCCCCAAAGTCATAAGTACGTGCCTTCCATTTCCACACATCAGTATTAAAAATCTCCTGACCCAAATAAGGCAACCTTAACAAAACAAACAAAGAGAAGAGAGCAATTTCAATCTTATAGCATTTAATGAGACACACCATTTTTTCTACCAGTTCTATAAATCTTGAAACCATTATTTAACCTTGTATTCCTCACGGGAAGAAATTTTGTATATACAAACAGAGTCTCCTCGCCTAAAGTAATCGTCTATAAAATAATCAGGAGTATTTTTTATATCAACCTTCTCACAAAAGGATACCAACACTAGAGGGAACTTAAGATCTGATACCCTTTTGGGAATTTTTTCTGCAAAGCTTGGTAATGTTTGATCCAAACCAGTCCCATCGTAATAAACAAAATAATTGGGGGGAGAAAATTCCTCATACCAATTTGAGGCAAGAATTCTGGTATCTGTCCTTGCAAAAGTAATGGCTGATTCCAAAGACATCAAAAAAGGAAAAATAAAAATGAAAAATAATAGAACCAAGGACTTATTTTTAGGTAAAAAGTCAGTAATTTGAGCGCAAGCCCAACCGACAATTACAGCGATCAAAGGATACGCCATCATATAATAATGACTACGAGTTTTAGAGAATCCAGAAATATAAAAAAGGAAAACTAACGAAGGTACATACAAGAAAATTAAGGGTTTTAGTTGAAGCCTTGTTATTAGAAAGGATTTTTTGCTAAAAAACGAGCGAATCATCAATAACAAACCTAAAATGAAAAGCACCACAAAGGGGAAACTCCACGCGGAGGGGAATTTATCCCAAAACGACACTAAAAATTGGGTTATGTTATCAAAAAAAGATCTACTACCGACATTAGTAAACTGCCAATACGCCCCTTTAGGTCCATCGGTACGACTAAAGGTTTTATAGTCAAATAATGCAAAGGGGGTACCTAAAAGAAAACCAAAAAGAGCCATAAAGGCGCTAAGGAGGGGCTTATATGAATTTTTAAGAATCTCTGACAATACGGGTTTTTTTGTAAGATAGTGTAGGAAAAATGCTACTGCAACAATTAAAGCCGAAAGACCCCCATTATACTTTGTGGATGCGGAAAGACCTACAAAAAAACCCGCAACCAAAAAACTTTTTAATGAGGCGCTATCTAGTATGTGGGCGGAGAAAAACAATACCCAAGCTACAAAAAAGGCCATAGGGACATCAGAAAGACTGTAATGGGAATGATGCACATGAAAGGGGAAAACTGCCATCGCTAGAGCAGAAAATAAGGCTATTTTTAAAGGAACACTTTGGTTAAAAAATCTGCTTAACCACGACTTACTCAAATCTTGTTTGTCCATATCTTTACTAAGGAGATAGTTTGCACTAAAAAGCTTTTTGGCAGATAAATAAACAGGGATTGTGGTCAAAGTTCCCAATAAGGCAGTAAACGCTCTAGTGATTAGATAAAAAACGGCTTCTTCGGTCCATATGATAGGCAACACAGATGATCCCAGAGTCTTAAGACCTACCACCTCTAATATACGTCTAAAAAGGGAAAATGCCATGTACAAAACGTAATTAAGATATATGTAAAGGTGTGGCCAGTCAAAATGCTTGGGATTTGGGAAAAATCTTACCCCTAAAGCAGAACGTACAATTGTAGGTTCATCTGGATGAAAAATATAGGGCAATCCATGCGTAATTCCCAAGAATCTGAGAAATAAGCCTAAAAAAAGTATGCCTATTAATAATTTATTTTGCGAAAAAATCCTTTTTAACATATATTCGCCAATAATCTAAACCGTTTATTACCATTATATCGTCCAAAATAAATTCGCTAGGAACTTCTTCTAGGTAATCCGGGGGTTCCTCGTTGGGTCCTAGAACAACAATATCATAGTTAGAGGGGCCATATTCTCTTAGATCAAAAATGCGGGATGATGGATAAATTCTTCCCATAGGTTTAATGTCATAAAAACCGATTTTTGGATAATCACCGTAATTGCTTAATATTTTTTCTTTTAAGGCTGGGATACCTATGCCAAAAGGCTTTTGGGCTACAATAGCATGCGCATTCTTTGCGCTTCCCACAAGTGGGGTAGTATATGTAAATTGATAAGGATGAAAGGCAAAGTTAAAACCTAACAATAAACATATATAAAGAGCAAACACAGGCTTTTGATATTTTTTGGGCAGTACATTCTCATACCCAAAGAGACTAAAAATTGCCAATAAGGGAAAAACAGGGATTATATATCTGTCAATTTTTTTGGAGGAAAAAGTCATAGCCCCCATATACCCCAAATAGAATGTGGCGGAGAGAAAAACAAAAGAGTTGGTTTTTTTAAAGACTTTTTTTAAGAACAGGAAAAAACCAATCAAAAGCATCGGTGAGGTTTTTAAAAAGAAAATCACAGGATAAAAAGCAACACCTGGATCTATAGTATAGGAGCCAAAGAAAATTTGGTCGTGCCCTTTACGAATTCCCACCCGTTCGGCTTCCATAAAAATTCGAGTGAGCGTTTGCACAGGAGAAACCCAAGTGGCAGGAAAAAAAATAAAAACTATTCCAAAAAATCCCAATAAAAAAAATATGAATTGCAGAAGAATCTCTTTAAAGTCCCTTTTGTAAGTAAAAAACAAAAAAGCAAAAATAAAAGGCAATCCCCCAATAGAGATACTTTTAGTTAAAAATGAAAAACCTAAAAAAACACCCGAAAAAAATAAATACTTTCTTCGTAGTTTAATTGGGTACTCTTTTGAACCCGAAAGAAAAGCCATGGTCAAAAAAATCATCAAAAAAAGAGTGAGCAAAACATCTAAGTGCAAAAGGCGAGAATTTCCAATAAAAAAAGGTTCCAAAGAAAAAAAGGTCACAATTAAAAAAGCCTTAGTTTTTGAAAATACCTTGCCTAAAAGAGCCATAAGAAACAAAGAAAGAGCCAATTGAACAAAAACAAGAGCGTATTTAGACAATGTGTGTAAAAGCAAAAAATTTTCGTGTGTATATATTCTTAACGCAGGATTTATTTGCCTTGCAACCTCTACTACAGAACCAATAATCCACATCAAAGTCACACCTGGGTGATAATGCTGATAAGTTCTTTCCCATTGATGATGCTTTAAACCCACAATAAATTGCTCGGATCGGTAATGCCAGTTAACAGCATCGGGATTTATAGAATCAGGCCCTAAATAAGGCATCCTTGTACCAACAAAAAGAAGAGTAAATATTAAAGCCAATCCATAAGAGGAATTAAAAACAGAATAACAAGAATTTTTAATTGTACTAATCACCCTTTCCAAGGGCATATAAGACTCCTCCAATAAGGCTAACAAGTAATCTGGAAAAGTGATATAAAATTGAGGCACTTAAAGCCAAAGAACCCGAGACCCCAACCATGCTCAAAAAACTCATATAAAGCGCATCTTGCACACCAAATCCATTGAGGGAAGGTATAAAAAAGCCAGCAAATGTTATTACAGGCAAAATAAAAAGGGCAAAGGTAAAGGGAACTTCTAAGCCCAACGCCAAAAAAACAAAATATTGGGGAAGAATAGAAAGAGCTTGTATTAAAAACGAAGTAAGAAAAGCTACAAAAAGAGCTTTCTTTGCGTCTTTGTACGCCCAAAGCGAATCTCTAACTTTTTTAAAGATACTTATTTTTTTTGCCAAAAAATTTAAGGAAACAAAACCAATTATTGCTAGAACCCAGAATCCAGAGAAAAGACTCAACTTAAACAAAAAAACTAAAAAAGAATTAGATAAAATTTCTTTAGGGAGCAAACTTAACCAAAAAGACATAGTTTTTATAAGTCCAAAATAGGAGATTAAAACTAAAGAGGCCATACCGGTAAATCGTTCCATAAAAGTAGACGAAAACCCCACGGCATTGTTCTTCATTTTTTTCCCCAACTGATACATTTTGTAAACATCGCCCCCAACGCTTGTGGGCATAAAATTGTTAAAAAATGACCCTATAAAATAAAGGTTTATAAGATATTTAGTTTCTATTTCCCTAGAATCTTCCGAGAGAAGAAGCATCTTCCAACGAACACCTCCAATAAAATAATGAACAATTATAAAAAGTGGTACAAAAATGGCATATCTATAATCTAACAAACGAATATTTTCTATAAGCTCAGCTGTATCAACTCTTGTGAAAATAATTGTTAACAAAACAGCACTAGTGGCTATTTTTAATGCCATTTTCTTCCAAGACTTTTTTTCCTTGGGCATATCTTGCTGATTAATTTGGTTATCCATAACACACGAATTATACACCAGTAATAAAGTACCTGTTATATTCATCACCCCTGGAACCGGTTTGATAGGATTTTAGGATTCTTAAATGCGCTTTTTGACATAGCTCTTCTGCCTCCTTGGGTGAAATATAGTGACAGTATCTAACTGCTTCAACTCCTTTGTTCCAAGTTAATAAATAGTCGTTAGGCTCTAATTCTGCCGGGATAATACCAAATTTTTCCCAGGAAATTATGTTATTAGGGAAATTTGGGGCACTAGTAAATTCCCATGTGGAAAAGATAATTTTTCCAGAAGGAGCTAACAAAGCTTTCAGCTCTACCAATAGTTCTTGCCTCTTTTCAAACGAAGGAATGTGATGCAATACTCCAAAGAGGAAAATAAAATCATATTTTGATCTATATTGCGTAAATAAGCTTTTGGGACTTTTAACGGTAATATTTTTCACAATATCTTTTTTTAGAAATTCTGCCTTTGGAAGGGATATTTTTGCCTTTTCTAAGAGGAACTCGTCAAAATCAACCCCGGTGTAATTCTGAGGGTTAAAACCTTGCAAGTTTTCTTGCAAAAAAAGCCCAAACCTTCCGTTACCACAACCCACATCCAAAAATTTGTTTTTTTCTAAGGAACTGGCAAAGAGAGGCAAAAGTTCTTCCCATCCTTTCCAGGAGTATTCCCTAGATGTGTGAAAATATACCCCCACTTTTTTGTAGAACTGTTTGTTTATCTTGTTAAGCTTTTGGATAGCTAATTTATCCATAGGTGAAGTATAAGGCATTATCTTGATATAATCATAAAATCATGTACAAAACCGAAAAATATGCTTTTAACCCCGAAGAGTACAAGGAAGAGCTTTTGCAGATATTTAAAGAAATTCAAAACTCAAAGAATTGGAACGAGGATATTTTTCGCATAATCCAAGCCAAACATCCCAAAGATAAGAGTAAAATGTTTAGCAAAAACGACTTAATAAAAGGACTAAGATACTTTACAAAATTAAACCTAATAAACAACCCCAATCAAATACTTCAACGAATACGCATGAAACCAGTGAGAACTCTTTCGGGGGTCACTCCGGTTACAGTACTAACTAAGCCTTGGGCATGCCCTGGAAAATGCATTTACTGCCCAAATGAGCCAAATATGCCCAAAAGTTATATTGAAAGCGAGCCTGGAGCGCAAAGAGCTTTATTTTTAGACTTTGATCCTTATATGCAAACTGCCAAAAGAATTCAATCCTTACAACACATTGGGCATAACACAGAAAAAATAGAATTAATTGTATTGGGAGGGTCCTGGTCAGTTTATCCCGAAAATTACAAACGCTGGTTTATAAAACGCTGTTTTGAGGCCATGAATAATCCCAATGAGGAAGAGCCAAACTTAAGCGAAACAAAAACTTCTTGGGAGGAATTAGAACAAGAACACAAAAAAAACGAAACCGCAAAACATAAATGCGTAGGACTTTCATTGGAGACTAGGCCTGATTTAATAACTAAAGAAGAGGTCGTTAAACTTAGAAGATATGGCGCAACAAAAATCCAATTGGGAGTACAAAGCTTAGATGATGAGATTTTAACTAAAAACTTAAGAGGACATACCGCAGACACCACCAAGAAAGCTTTTGAGTTGTTGCGATTAGCAGGTTTTAAGATTCACGCTCACTGGATGGTAAATCTATATGGAGCTACTCCCGAAACAGAGATTGAAGATTTTCAAAAGCTTTGGACCCCAAACTATTGTCCTGACGAATTAAAAATCTATCCCACTTCGGTTATTGCAAATACAAGGTTGGCAGAACTTTATAATACTGGAGAATATATCCCCTACTCTACGCAAAAGTTAATAGAAATTGTTGGTCAGCTAAAAACACTTGTTCCACCTTTTTGCAGGATTACAAGAGTAATCCGCGACATCCCTTCACAAGAAATTATTGCCGGAAGCAGGGTTTCTAATTTACGACAAGATGTGAAAAAGTACTTGGATGAAAAAGGGCTAAAATGTAACTGCATTAGGTGCAGAGAAATAAAGCAACAAGAAGTTTTTGAAAATGACCTGAAATTGGAAACCATTCAGTACGAGACAACAGTTTCTAAAGAGTATTTCTTCTCCTTTGTAACCCCAGAAAATAGAATAGCGGGATTTTTGAGGCTTTCTGTGCCTTTTGAAAACCTACAAGAAAATCATTTTATTGAGGAATTAAGGAGATCGGCAATAATTAGAGAGATACATGTTTATGGAAGTGTTGTAGGTATTGGAAAGGAAGAGGTAGGCAAAGCGCAACATTTTGGTTTGGGTAAGAAACTTATTGAGAAAGCGGAGGAGATATGCAGGGAAAATGTGGTAAAAAATTTAGCGGTTATTTCGGCTATTGGGACAAGGGATTACTACAGGAAATGGAATTTTATACAAAAGAGAAATTCTCTCTATATGCATAAGACATTGTAGTAATATGAAAACATTTAAGCCCCTTCAGGTTTACAACATCACTGCAAAATTACGAGGAAGTGACTTTTCTAGTGTAACTGTACAAGAAGTTCGTACAATTTTCAAAAATTAAGCAGAAATACTATATTCTCCTAAGCCTTGAAGAACAGAGACCTAAATCTTAACAAGTAAATTTACCATCTGATCCAAACCCACAAGACTTATCAACAACACTTTCAAATACAATGAGTTAATATAAATGTATGTTTGTATAAAGAATATCTATAAATATTCATACAAACTTGTGTCTTTAGTTATTTGTTCCGGTGGTAATGCCGCGGCCCAATCCGAGACATATTTTACTGCTTGATCTGGGGAAAAACCCTGTTTCTCGGCTTCTAGTACAAAACGGGCTAATTCTAAACCATACTTATCAACTTCCCCCACCAATTCAACCTCATCCATAGGTTTTCCTTCCCTCAATATCTTTAGGAATCTCCTATAACCCGCTCGGTGCATCTCTCTAACAGGATTAGGATCTGATCTTTCTGGTCCAGATATAAAACCCAAACTTTGTTCGTACTGAGCCCCTAGTAAGGCTCTTTTTGCTCCCAGTCTTTGTGCCTGAGCACAGAAACCTTCATTTTCTTGTCCATATTCATCAATGTCGCGTTCCCATGTTTCCATAATATTACCTTTCTTAAATAACTAATTTTCAACATTGTAACATACCTGAACCTAAGTGGGATTGTCAAAAAACAATTGGATGTTACTCCCTCGAATGGTTGCGTGAATTTAACATCTGCATTAGGAACAAATTTATTTTATGAGATTTCCACCGTGTTGGGTCAATGCCCGAACTAGGTAAAGGGTACGGTTTCCCAACCCCAAAATCTGTTCCTTACTCATAAAACCGCTCAAAAACACTGCTTTTAAATACAAGGCTCCAAAAACTACAAACAAAGCTGCTTTAATCCACAAGGTTTCTAACATAAATGGCAAGGACATAGCCATAATTTGACCTAAGAGAAGCAAGTGCTTCCCCTCAAAAAAAGAAAAATCCAAGGTTATTTTTGACAAAACTAGCATTGCGATTAACCCCATAAAACTTCCCAGTGCAACTGAATAGGACATGCTTATCAAAGGATCCACTAAAGAGCGCGTTAAAAAAAACATCCCAACAGTTACACCCAACATTAAACCAAAACTTAAAAGCATAACCAAAACCTTTTTGGCGGGAATAATGACGCTGGATTCAATAATGTTCATAAAGGAATAAAAGATAAAAGCAAACATTAGAGGTAAAACCAAAGGTAATGCGGGATGATACTTATCACTTCCAACTAGAATAAAAAACACCTCCCGAGCCCAAAAAACTGCAAAAAATCCAGATCCTAAAATAAAGACATACAATTTATTAAAATTGTTTATAAATAATTCCTTAAACTCATCTAAATCTGTAGTGTATTTTTCAGATAGAACAGGCAAATTTACCGTGGTAACAGCGTCGGAAATCAGCATTAATTTTTTGGCATACAAAAGCCCAAACGAAAAAAATGCAACCATCTCCGCGGACAAATCCAGACCTAATAACAAAGCCCCAGACTTTTCCCACCAAGTATAGATTATTTTTACAGCGTAAATTGCTAGACTTATAGAAAGTAGGCTCTTTAATAAGCGTTTAAAATCCGCATAAGAAGGGAAACAAAAGTCCTTCCAATAAGGCTTAAAAGCTATGATTCCCATAACAGCGGAACTTATAAATTCAAACAGAAACAAGGCATAAAAATAACCATTTATTTTATAAAAGTAAACCAGAGGAACATACAAGAAAACACTTACTAGAGAGATTAAAGCTTGATATATAAACAGTTGCTTAAATCTATGCGTGCCTGAAACAACAGCATTTAGTATGCTTTGCACCGCTTCCACAACAAGACCAAGAGCATAGATTTTGATTGGCAAAATCAGAGCAGGATTATTGTACTGGTTAAGAGCAATCTTTTCGGCGGAGAAAAACAAAAAGATAAAAATAGGGATTGTCACCGAATACCTTATAAAAACCGTAGTAAAAAAGATTTTAAAAATCTCTCTTGGGTCCTTAGTTCCAGAGATTTCTCTTGTAGAACCTGAGGCCAAACCCAAGTGCTGATAAATCCCAAAAGCACCTCCTATAGAAACGGCCAACTGCACTATTCCCCATTCCTCAACACTTAAGACACGGACAATAACAAAGGTTTGGACAAGACCCAAAAACATTGCCACCAAGCGAGACATTAAACTAAAAGCTTGTAATTTGACTAGTGGCTTCATAAATGTATTTTCTAAATAATAGTTACTGCTCCAAACAAAATAAGAAAAAACTTACAACACTTTAAGATCATCTATATACAGGTTCCTGGTATTTATCTTATTTGTTGTACTCAAAAAAACCTTATATTCACCAGAAGGCATAAATTCGGGAATTACGATTTCTTGAGTTTCTATGTAATTTAACCCACTAGCCCAGGAATCCAATTTATACAGGCTTAGAGATGCAAGACTTGCCACCTGGTACAACTCCCCGGTTTCTTCATGCACAAAGCTTGTGTATAAAACAAACCCATTTAGGGAGCGACCCGATCTGCGGTTATAGACTACCTCTAAAGGCATGGAAACTCCTCGTGTAGTCTGGCTAGGAACCTTAGAATCAATAACATATAAAGAATCTAGGAGTTCATACTCAAATTTAGGTTCATATTCATATCGCTCCTGAATTGGTAGTCTTTTATCCTTTGGATATTTTCCTATATTTGCATACACAAATAAATTACCGCATCCCACAACCAGCTTATGCTCATCACTTATAATCAATTCCTCTACTGTGTTTCCCACCATATCAATATTTACGCCCAAAATCCTATTTAGTTTTTGGGCAAAAACATCTACTATCACAAAATCGGTTTCATTGTATAAGGCGGGGAAAATTGCGTAAGTCTCCCGCATAGAAAGATGAGCACCCAAATAATCTGGGCCAGAAACAGAAGCAGTTTTTGGTATTAAATTCACAATCTTTGCAGCACACTCCCTATCTTTATCATTTAGGCTTGGCAAATCCACTAAATCTCCGATTTTAACCTTATCTAGCTCTTTTTTATTTTCTACAGTTCGAGCAAAAACTTTGTCTAGTACCCTACGCCTAATGGATTGGGTTGCCCATAAATAAACTGGGTTCTCATAAGAAAAGCTTGTATACACATTTAAACTAAAAAAGATGCCCGCAAAAACAATGGAAAATACTTTATAAGATATTTTTGATTGTCTTTTGGAAAAAAATTCACTCATATAATGAAGAGCAAAAATAGACGAGATAAACAAAACAGGTACTATCATAGAAATCCTGTGATTATAAATTTCCGAAGTGCCAACCCCACCAGATGTTGTTGAATAGTTTATTATCAAATCAGGAATTGCCATAAAAAAAGTTGTAGGGGCTAAAAAAGGGAGAAATCCGACAGGTGTAAAAGTTTCCCTAAAGTTTTGGGGTTTATCCCCACTTAAAAAGACTTGAGCAAGTTGTGCAGGGTGAGTTACCATATTAAAAGCCACCTCCAAATAGGTATCTCCAAATTCAGCATATCTACCCAAAAAGTAATTGTCTTTGGTAACTTCATTTTCATACTCTGGATCCATCCCTATAGTATCGGCAAATTTCTTATAACCATCTATTCGGTAGTTAGCAAATGCAGGAATAATGACAAAAAATGCAATCATAAACCAAACCGCCCCAACCGAAGCCACCCACAATCCAAGCTTTTGTTTTCCCCTAAAAAGCCAAATAAAGATACCGTAGGGAATCATATAAAGGGAAATCTGTTCCTTACCCGACATTGTAATTACAAGTAGAATCCAAAACCAAATTAACCTTTTTTTTGAAAAATCTTGTTCCTCGTAGGCAACCTCCAAAATATAAAAAGCCAAAACAAAGAAAAACATAGCAGGGGTTACACCATGAAATCCCGTTCTCGCTGTTAAATAGCCAACAGAAGGATAAAACAAAAAAGACATCCCCACTAAAAAGGCGACAAGTTTATTTTTTAAAATTAAATTGGACAACAGAAATAAAATCACACTAGTAAAAGCAACCAAAATAATCTGAGAAAAAACTAATGTTAAGGGGTGCTGATAAAAGAAGAAAATTGGCACAAAAAGTAACAATATTGGATCCACATGGCTCATTCCCCAACGGGGCATATTTGTACCAAAGTAATCCGTTACATATAGAATTCTCCCCTGCAAAGTATTCCAAACCATTTGAGTCATATTACCTAGATCAAACTTTCCAAAATCAAAATTGTTGTAGGAAAAGATATTCATCTTTATATTTAGCGCAATGAAAAACAGGGAAAACAAAACTAAAACCAACAGCAAAATATTTTCTTTTAAAGCTAAAAAAACCTTTCTTTTCATATAAAATTAAGAGACAAATCTATATTTAAGTAGCGTTTTCACTGCGGAGAGACCATCTTTCCAACAAATTTTCTTCCCTTCCGCAACAGTTCTACCCGCATAAGAAATAGGCACCTCCACAATTTTTAAACCTGTTCTTAATATTTTGGCTGTTATCTCAGGTTCAAAATTAAATCTGGAGGAATCTATGCGCAAACCCCTAATAAAACTACCTGGCACAAGCTTATAACAAGTCTCCATATCCGTGAGCATTACCCCATAAAGTATATTCGTAAGGAGTGTGAGTGCCTTATTTCCTATATAGTGCAACCCCGACATGTCCTTATAATTCCCAGAGAATCTTGATCCATAGACTACATCAGCACCTTCTTCCTTTACTGCTCTCAAAAGTTTTTTATAATCTTGGGGGTCATACTCTAAATCAGCATCCTGCACAATAACATAATCACCAGTGGTTAAGTAAAAGCCATCTCGTAAGCTTGCACCCTTTCCTTGATTTACCAAATGGAAGTATATTTTTAAATCAGATCTTTCTGCCTCTAACCTTTTTAGAATCTCTCTGGAACCATCTGTTGAGGCATCATCTACCAAAACAATTTCTTTTTCCACATCGGGTATCTCTACAGCTTCCACTTTTTCCAAAAGCTTTTCTAAAGTATCTTTTTCATTATAAACGGGTATTACAACAGAAAGTTTCATATGCGTATTGTATCAATTTTTAACCTTTACAACCTTAGTAAAAAAGAGTTTTCCATTAACTACCTTCTCAAAGGTATTAATAACCTCCAGATGCGGTCTGGCCTCAAAATCTATATTTAGGCTAGGATTATGTTCATTGGTTATGAGCAAGTAGTCGTATCCTTTATTTTTAAGATAGTCTAAATCTAACTGTGACCCAGTCCCATACTCAAAATATGTACCATATAAAGAGGGTTTTCTTATAGGTAAGTATTTTAAATACCAGGAAGAGATACTACTAACATCGTTATAGGCAACAGTCCCTTCCAAATTTTTTGCGGCATAAAAAGCTCCCTTTTGTAATGAATAATATATATCTTTGTGAAGAAAAATAACCCCAAGAGACCAAAAAATAGATGAAATCAAAATGGAAAGTATGAATAATTTAAAATTCCTTTTGTAAAGAAAATAAACAGAAGCAAAATTAATAAGAAATAGAACTCCAATGCCCTTGTAAGAAGGAAGCAAAAATTGCAAGGCAAATATTTTCTGGGCAACTGGATACAGGACCAAAAGGATAAGGGAAAGAGGAATCAAAAACCTAGATGTATTTCCTTCATCGTTAAAGACATCAATTATTACGGAAGCAAGAAACAAAATTAAAAAGGGAATTATTGGAGCAAATAGTCTTGGGATAGCAGCAGGCCATAAAAGTATCAATAACAGCTCCAGAACAATGAAAACAATAACAGAGGGTACCTTAAGCGCAAAAGAGAAAATTTTACGGGGCATAGTTACAAAGAAAGCTGCTGCTGAAGTATACCCAAAAGCAAAAACCAAAGAAAAAATAAAAACCAAGCAAGTTTTTATATCATAAGGCATTGTGCTTGTCTCAGAAAAGTACGATGAATTAAAGGGGTTTCTCCAAAGCCAATAAGGAATAAGTAACATGAACAGAAAGATGGTGTATGTAAGCGCATGAAGAAAATTCTCTTTTGCAAGTAAAGGCAACTCAAAGGAGCCATTTTTGCTTTTTCTAAGAAAAAAATAAGTTCCAAAAGCAAAAGCCAAAATATAACCTTCAAATCTTGTCAAAATAGCCAAAAAAGCTACAAAAGAAATAGCTACAACATTCCACGGAAATTTTGGGGATCTTAAAACAAGTAAAAAACCAAGTACAACCCACAATGTAAAAAATAAATCTGCATATATGCGAAGTGACCAATATAAGAGAACAGGGTTAAAGGTAAAGAATAGTAAAGCCAAACAAATTTTTTGATAATCTTTCTCTAAAATCTCTTTTGCCAAGAGATAAAATAAATAAAAGTTAACACAACTCACAAAAAGCATAAAAATCCTTCCCCAAAGGATTGGGTCAACATCTTCTATTGGTCTAAAAGCTAAGAATAAAGAGAAAAGCGGGGGTCTTTTTTCATCGGTAGGGTAATTAAAAGATCTCAAATGCTCAGATGCGCGCAAGATTCTATAGGAATCTCCCCATTCGGCACTATTTATGTTTAACAAAGACAAGTGCAACCCCACAAAAATAGTAAAAATTATTAGCACCAAGTATTTATTAGGAATTTTTCTTAACAGATTCATATATTTCTTCTAGTTTCTGTACCCTTGAAGACCAAGAGTACTCTCGATATATTTTTTCTCTATCTACAAAAGGTGGATTAGCTAACATAGCCTGTATTGATTCAGCTATGAACTGGGGATCGGTTTTGTCAAGGTACTTAAGGCCAGAAATATCTTGAGTTAATTTAAAACCTGACGCCAGAACAGGAACACCACAAGAAAGAGCCTCCATTACAACCTTTGGGGTTCCCTCAAAAGACGATGGTAATACAAAAATATCAGCAGCCTGCATAGCAATAGGAACTTCTGGATAGGAGGCGTAACCACTCTGCATCACTCTATCGGTTAGGTGATTATCATGAATAATTTGATCTAACTTCTTTAGATATTCGGGATCTCCTGGCCCCACCAACAAAATCTTATATGGAGAAGGGAGATGCTTTAGGGATAAAATAAGCTTATCTATGTTTTTACGCTCTACCATCATTCCAACATTTAAAATTACTGTATCCGTTGGATCAAAACCAAGGTCTTTTCGGGTTTTTTCTTTTTCCTCACCCCCAACAGGCTTAAACAAGGTGTCATTAACACCAGATTCTATTACAAAACATTTTTCCGAAGGTGCATTGTAATATTTTTTTGCTTCTTCTACCAACTCTTGACCAACAAACACAAAGGCGTCCGCAGCCTTTATTGCCCACTTATCAGAAAGAGTTGACAATGGCCATGACACATACTTTGATATTGGACTAATAGTAGTTTTTTTCTCCAAAAGCTTTTGCTTGCGTCCTTCGGTTGTGTTGTGAAAATGCACTATTAAAGGAATTTTTAGCTCCAAGGAGTTGGGGAAAAACTTTCGTAAAAAAAGGCGATACAAATAAATCCAAATGGCAAAATGACCATGTGAGTGTATTATATCAGGCACATTACTGCGTCTCCACTTAAGGTAGTAAAAAAATAAACAAACAGAAGTAGTTAAAGAAATAGTTCCTCTTAGGGGCTCCCGCATAAAACCAACAACCGAAACGTTTTCGGGTATTATCATGCGGCCAGAATTGGGCCATTTTCCAGCAAAAACTGTGACTTCATGACCTTTTTTTGCCTGTGTAACGGTTACTTCATATGGATGTGGCGACAATCCTGCCCAAGGTTCCGGCCAATCATAAACTATGCGTAATATTTTCATATTCCTTTAAGACTTCCTTAAAAACCTGCTCATACTGATCTAACATTTTATCCAAGGTAAGTTCATTATAAGCAAATTTGCGACTGTTTTCAGAAAACACTTTTCTTTTTTCGGAATCACGGATAAGCATCTGCAACTTCTTTTTGTATTCTTCATAATCTCCCGAAGGGACTAAAAATCCTGTTTCCTCATTTTTAACCGCATCGGAAACACCTCCAACATCATAAGCTACCACAGGAAACCCCAAGAAAAGGGCTTCTACTAGAACCATGGGAAATCCTTCATATCTCTTTGTGGGAAAAACAAAAATCGTATCTTTTAGAGATTTTAGGTAAGGCAATAGGTCTGCATAAAGCATCTTTCCATGAATTCTTACCCTATTAGCACAATCACAAGATAAAACTTTAGATTTAAGTTCATCTAAATAATCACCTCCACCAATTATTTCAAACGAAATCTCAGAAAATTCTGGTTCCTGAGATAATCTAAAAACGGTATCTAGCCCTTTGGATTTTGTTATTTGCCCTACATATAAGATTTTTGGTTTATCCAAAGGATGAAGAGAATGGGCAAGAAAATCTCCATTGGTAGGATGGTACGAAGTCTGTTCAAACAGAGCGGGGTCAATTCCGTTGTTTATAACCACAACCTTTGATTTGGAAACAAAGGTTTCATTAATCAGAGCCTCACGAACCGCCGAAGAAACTGCAATAACCCTAATGGAACCATGAACAAACTTTCTTTGGCGCCCAAAAAATACTCTTAAAACAAAAAGAGCATCCTTTAACAAACGAAAATACGACCTAAGTCCCTTTACTGAATTAAGCCTAGTTTGAAACTCGCCCATGATAGTGCCATGAGATATTGAAATAACGGGAACATTAAATTCATGCCTATTTAAAATTACACCTAAACCAGCAGAACTTTGGCTAAGAACAAGGTCAAATGGCTTCTCCTTGTGATGTCTAGAAAAGGTTTCACTAGAAATATTTAGCCAATTATTTTTTCCAATATGAGTGAGTTTGTAAACACAAGGCAAAAAGTGGTATTTAACACCATTCTCATATTTTGCCTCAAACTTTAAATCTTGTTGAGGGGAAAAAACCAGAACATCATAACCTCTTCTTACCAATCCCTCACAAAGAAGCTTATTTTGAGTCTCAAGCCCCCCATATCCAGAATGAAAAGTTGTGGATTTAACCAAAACAGCTATCCGCATGTATTTATTGTATCAAAAGCTGTTCTAGTTCCCTGATATTTTTATCCAGATCAAACATTTCTAAAGCTTTCTTTTGAGCTTCTAATGTTATATCAACAAATTCCTTGGGAGGAATAAAGGTATTGGCTACCATATCTTGTCCTGCTTTTCCTTGGAAATTTACCTCCCCCAAAGACCTCTTAAAATCAATAAATTCTTTAGCGCGCAGAATTCCCTGTGAGAGTGCCATAGGATCTCTTTGAGGAACCACCCATCCAGTTTTTCCATCTATAATAAGCTCCTCTATGCTACCAGCATTAGTTGTCACAATAGGCTTTGCCAACATCGCGGCTTCTATTACAAATGTAGGTATACCATCCGCATCCCCGGAATCCAAATTAATATTGGATTGAGCCACAATATCACAAGCCTTTAATAAAGAAACAACTTTATCAAATGGTACACCATCACCATTTCCATGTATAAAAACATGATCAGCTAAACCCAAAGAATCTATCTGAGAAACTAATTCCCCAAATAAGGGACCGGGCCCTGCAATATGAACTTCAAATTCCAAACCAAAGTCTTTTAAGATCTTGGCGGCCTCAATTAGATATTTTTGACCTTTCTTTTCAACTAAACGCGATCCTCCATTAAAAACAAAAAGCTTTCCTGATCTTTTGGCAGGGGCTATACTTTCAAACGACTGCACAGAATCAATCCCATGATATTGTAACAACACATTTTTGGGATCTTTAATTCCCGAACGTTTAATACAATCTTCATAGGCAAACCGATTACAAATGGAAACAAACTTAGCAGATAGCACCTTGGGGGCAAAATACTCTCCTTCTACCATAACATCCTTAGCGTGAGCAGAAATACTATAGGGAATACCAAGAATTTTTGAGATAAGCATTGCCATAGTGGAAGGCCATGACATAAAGTTTGCATGGATATGGTCAGGAGAATGTTGTCTGAATAAATACGCGTACCCCACCGATTTTGCCAAAAACATTATCTTATTAATTCCAAAACCCTCCTTTAAGGAGTCTCGCATAAAATCCCTGATTGTTTTAAATAACACTACTGGCTTTGTAAAAGTAAAGAAAATCCAAGCAATTAGGGCATCTTTAAATGTAAGCCTTTTATATACCACTGAACCTGCGACATTATCCAAAGTCTTCCCCGGAGCCTTTTCCAAAGAAAAAACAGTGATATCCAGATTATTTAACTCAATTAGCTTAGATATTTCCCGTTGAATAAAAGTTTCAGTTAGCCTTGGGAATTCAGGAACAAAAACAAGAACCCTCATCTTCTTTCCATGTTTTTCTTCCATCTATTATTTTTCTATAAACTCTTCTAATATTGCAGAACCACCCTCAAACTGGCGATAATCTCCTCCGTTTGTACGCTTCCCTATAGCAAAATACTTAATACCCGCCTTTTCAACTGCCTCCTTATCCAAGAGGTTTCTTCCATCAAAGATAACCTTCTCTGCAACTAAAGATTTAACTTTATCTAAATCTAACTCCCCAAATTGCTTCCATTCAGTAAGCAGACATACCGCATGCGCTCCCTTCATAGAATCGTATATATCTTTGGCATAATAAATGGAATTTTCCCCCAATATGCGCCTGGCGTTTTCTTGTCCCGCGGGGTCATACACTCGCACTTGGGCACCCATTCCTCTTAAGGCTTGGACAACTTTTATGGAAACTGAAGCGCGCACATCATCCGTATCTGATTTAAACGACAATCCTAGGCAAGAGATAGTCTTTCCATCTAAATTTTTCCCAAAATACGCAACGATCTTATCCATAAAATAATCCATCTGACGCTCATTGACTTCCATTACGGCACGTAAAAGCTTAAAATCATAAGCCTGATCTGTAGATGTTTTATATAGTGCAGAAACATCCTTTGGAAAGCAACTACCACCATAACCAATGCCGGCGTTTAAAAACTTTGGTCCAATCCTTTTATCTAAACCCATACCAAAAGCGACCTTGGAAATATCAGCCCCAGCTCTTTCACATATTTGAGCCATTTCGTTAATAAAAGAGATTTTTGTAGCCAAGAAAGAGTTAGATGCATATTTAATCATCTCGGCGGAACGAAGATCTGTTTCTACAATAATGGTCCCCAAATGGTCATAAAGCCTTCTTAAAATACCCAAGGCCTTCTCAGAGTCTGAACCTATTACCACCCGATCCGTGTTACGCATATCATCCACAGAGGAACCTTCTCGTAAGAATTCAGGGTTAGAAGCTACATCAAATCTTGTCCCACTAGGAGCGTATTTCCTAACTATTTGCTTAACTCTCTCATTTGTACCAACAGGAACAGTGCTTTTTGTGACAATAACTTTATAACCATCAATATTTTCCCCTATCTCCTTGGCAACAGCCCATACATACGAAAGGTCAGCAGCGCCTGTTTTTTCATCCTGAGGAGTGCCAACACAGATAAATACAATTTCTGCATCTTTTATTCCCTTTGCTAGACTTGTTGTAAAAGAAAGTCTGCCAGACTTAATATTAGACAGCACAATTTCCGAAAGCCCAGATTCATAAATCGGCATAATTCCCTCTTCTATCTTTTTAATTTTTGCAGCGTCAATATCCACCCCAACAACATCATTTCCCCAATCTGCAAATATAGCAGCACCAACCAAGCCGACATAACCAGTTCCTAAAACACACAGTTTCATATTTTATATACTCCTTTTAAACTATTTAATCTTATCCTTAGTACATCCCTGGCCATTTTTAGGGAATCCTGAAAAGGGCTAAGCCTTGTAGTCCTTACATAAGTCCATTTAACAGGCACTTCCTTAATCTTGTAGCCCAACTTTTTTGCGATAAACAAAACTTCTACATCAAAAGCCCCCAAGTAAGCCTTTTCCAAAACCCCAGCAGAATCCCCATATATAGTTAAACGGGAAAACACATCCTTAGCTACGTTTCCTCTAAAGAGCTTAAACCCACATTGAGAATCTTTAATCCCAGGAAGTATAACAGCCTGTACCATAAAATTAAACACCCTACCCATTAAGTGCCTGTAAAAAGGCTCATTTATCCTTTCAGCCCCGTGCCCTTCTCGGGAAGCAATAACTATATCCTTACCATGTTCTTTAACCCAAACTGAAAGCTTTTTCAACTCCTCTATCGGCGCCGAAAGATCGGTATCTGCCATATAAATATACTCACCTCTAGCCTCCATAACACCCTTCCAAACAGTAGGCCCTTTTCCTTTATGGGGATTCTCTATTAACCGTACATGTTCATGGTTTTTTTGATATTCCTTTATTTTGGAAACTGAATCATCGGTACTTCCATCATCCACTACAACTACTTCAAAAGAGGAGCAAAAACTGGGCATAAAATTTAAGATTTGAGTTAAAGAAGAGGTTATTTTCCCCGACTCGTTAAAGCAGGGTATGACTATAGAATATTCAATCATGGTTTTTCCAAACTATTTTACTATAAAAGAAGAAATTCCAAACTAATCCAACGGCTACACCCATAATAAAGGCTGTATTTGAAACAAAAGGGGAATCCCCAAATGTTTTAAGCGCCAAGGGGATTAATACACTACTCCTAAAATATATAGGGATATAAGAGATAACATAATATACTGGGGCTTTTTTTAGTATCTTAATCGGGTCAGAGATTTTTTGTTTATTAAAAGACCAAAAATTATTAAACAAATAGGTAACATTTATAGCAATAAAACCAGACAAGGAGCTTGATCTAGTTTCTCCTAATGAGGTAGCCCACAGAAATAAGTTAAACAAACCTATATCAGAGAAAAAACCCAAAAATCCAACCAGACCAAACTTTATAAATCTTTCCAATTCTCTCATTCTTAAGGCAAATACAACGCGAAGAGAATCTAACATGTTATTCTTTTCCATTTTGGAGTCACCCCTATCCCTTAGTGCAAAATTAATGGGGACCTCCTTTATCTTTGCACCCAAACGATGCATTCTAAATAAAAGGTCTATTTTGTACGCAAAGCCTTGAGAGAGGACGTTATCTAAATCTAGTTGATCAACAAAACCCTTAACGCGAGATGCCTTAAACCCAGATGTAAAATCATTTACATTAAGAATACCCAAAACTAACTTTGAAAAAATATTTCCGCCAATACTAAGAAATTTTCTTTTTAAAGACCACTCCTTAGGAATACTGCCACCCTTGACAAAGCGTGACCCCACAACATAATCTGCACCCATTTCTATTTCGTTAAGGAGCACTGGTACCATTTGGGGATTATGTTGAAAATCAGCATCCATTTCCACAATTATATCTGCCCCCATCTCGCTCATCGCGTGTTTGAACCCATACACATAAGCCGCACCCAATCCGCGTTTTTCAGGTTCCAATAATAAGTGAACATTCTTATACTGCTTAGAAAAATTTTGAATTACCTCGCCTGTGCCATCGGGAGAATTACCATCAACAATCAGAACTTCAAAATCCCCGGAATATCCTGCTTCTACAGATGTAATAAGCTCAGGGATAAGTTTTTGAACATTCTCCCTTTCATTATATGTAGGAATTATTATTACAGCCTTCATATTTCTATTTGTTATATCGTCACAAAAAGGATCATTAGTAGGAAGGCTACCAAACTAAAAAGGATGTATTCTGCAACAACCAACTTTGTAACCCTATCCTCCAACGCATGATGAAATATACCCCAAAAAGTATAAAAAATACACCCCAGTAATCCAATAAAAATTTGAAAGGGGGTGTTGTACCTAAACAGTACAAAAAATGAACCTAAAACTGCCATTCCAAAAATTAAAACTGCATAGTGCTTAAAGTGAGAATCTTTCTTCATAAAATTTTCCCTGGACTTAAAACTAACCAAATACTTCCAAATACAAATAAAAGGAATAACAAATGGGCAAATGTATGACCTGTTACTTTTCTAATGCTCCTTCTGTGGGAATACCAAATATCAGCCATGAGGAGAAGAGCTAAAAAAGTGATAAAGCTAATCCCTATTAGGTTTGTGGCCCCAACAATATCTATAAAAAACGGAGATGCCTTATTGACATCTTTTTCACCATTTCCTAGTTGGGTTATTGCAAGGCCGTTCGTTGGCTCCTCTGAAGGCAAAACATCAACTGGAGTATCGGAAGCATAAGAGTCTGCAGAGGGGGCTGTGAAACCAAAATGGCTTGGAGATGCTGTTGCAGGGGTTTCCGTGGTTATGGGAACCTCTACAGGTCTTGATATTTCTGAAAAGGATTCAGGCTCCGAAGAGCTAAGATAAGTAGGAACACGAGGCTTTCCAAAGGTTTGCACAACCAATGTGGTTTCATAACCGTCCAAGATACCATTTACTACAGCAAAGCCAATATCTTGGTAATGAACTCCTAAGAGATTTTCCCTGTGAGACGGAGAATCATACCACGCATCCACAACCTCTTTTGATGAGTTAAAATTCTTGGCTAAATTCTCACCTGCAAAGGAATAATCATACCCAGCACTCACAATAAAATCCCATGGCTCAACCCCATCGGGAGAGACATGCGCCCAATAATTTTTAGCAAACATATCTTTGGCCTTTGCTTCGGCCGCCCGAGAAAGATCTGCATTAATCTTAAGTGAAGGTAAACCCGCTGCTCTTCTACGGTCATTTGTATACTGCAAAAGCTCCTCTATATAGATATCGGAAGCATAACCCAAAACACCTGACATTATTTTAGGAGCTATCCTTATTGTCCCCAAAACGATTGCAAAAAAAGCAGAGTAAAGGAGCAAAGCAGTATGTGACAAAAACGGGGATCTTTGTTTTTTTTCATCTTGGGGAAGAAAAGAGCGCAAAAAAGTGTATTTTTTTATGGCATTTGTATCGTGTCGCCAATTTTCTATAACATCTTTTGTATTCGTTTTCTTATTTCTGTATCCGGGCACTTTAGGCATTATTCTGATTATAGAGGAAGTTTAAGTTTTGGCAAAAAATACTGGCCTATTTTTGGTTGGCATACAACTTTACAAAAGAGCATTACCTAGTTTATAAACATTAGATTCACTCCCATACAAAAACCCCGCAAAAGCGGGGCTTTTGTATAAAAGCGAATTAAGGGTTACTCCTTTACTTCGTCTTTTAATCCTTTTCCTGAACGGAACGCAGGTGTCTTTGTGGCGGGAATTCTCATTGGAGCTCCAGTTTGAGGATTTCTACCCATTCTAGCGGCTCTGGTTCTCACTTCAAATGTGCCAAAACCAGTCCAAGTTACTTTTTCTCCTTTAGAAAGAGCTGAAGAAACAACCTCAGCTACTGCGTCTACGGCTTTTTTGGCATCAACCTTGGTTAACCCAGCCATATCAGCAACCACATCTATTAGTTGTGTTTTTGTCATTGTTTTAGTGCACCCCCTTTCAAAAAACTGCCTGGCTTGATAATTATCAAAAGTCCAAACGACTTATTGTCTTTGTGACTGAATCTAATAATACACTCCTAAAGGCTGTTGCGCCAGTCTTTTCCCAATCAAATTTTTGGGGTCTTCCTGTTAGGAAGGAATTTATTATTATATCAGCCTTAACGCCAAGCACAGAATCTATATTTCCTGTCATTCCAACATCGGTTACGAACATAGTTCCATTAGATAAAGTTCTAAAATCACATGTGGGAATATGTGTATGAGTTCCCACAATTGCATCAACCTTTCCATCCAAATAAAATGCGAGGGCGTTTTTTTCACTGGTGGCTTCAGCGTGAAAATCTATCAAAGAAAAAACATTCTTTTGATCAGAGTATTGGCTTAATATCTTTTCCGCTGTTGTAAATGGATCTTCTAAATATGAAAACTTGGAGGAAAAGGCTGTTCTTCCGAGAAGATTAATTAAAAGCAAATATCCCTTATCACCAAGATCAAACAACCCATGACCTTTTCCTGGAGCTTCCCCTGGGTAATTCGCGGCTCTAATAACAGGAAGATCGTCAATTTCGTACTCAAAATCCTTGTTATGAAAGATATGATCACCGCCTGTAAAAAAATCGATACCAACTTCTTGCATTTCTTTTATGGTCTTTTCGCTGGCACCTCGTCCATGAGAAAGGTTATCCACACATGCAATCACAACAGAAATGCTATGTTTCCTTATTAAACCAGGCAAAACTTCCTTGACTATTTCTCTACCTGGCCTTCCAACTATGTCACCAATAAACAAGATTTTCATTTTTCTAATCTTTTAATCCTAAAATTATCTACTTCGTACAAATTCAGAATATTAACAGGTTCTTGAGCTGACAAAACAGAAACATATATACCACCTATTAAGAGAGCTAAGCCTAAAACTACCAAAAGGCTTTTAAACACGGAACTTATTACTTTTATTACGAAGGAGTACACAAGCACCAGTGCAATTAAAAGCAAAATGTAATACATATATATCTTTCACATCGTGAGCAATTCCTAGCGTGCTGTTTCTGAAATCCTGGTTTCCCTAATAACAGTTACATTGACAACACCGGGATAGCTTTGCTCCAGCTCTATTTTACGAGCAATTTCTCGTGCAAGCAAGGCGGTAGAGGCATCATCTACTATTTTGGGTTCTACAAAAACCCGTACTTCCCTTCCAGCGGATATTGCGTAAGCTTTTTCCACACCATCAAAGGATAGTGCCGCCTCCTCCAAATCTTTCATCCTCTTGGAGAAAGACTCATAATCTTCTGACCTTGCACCAGGCCGAGCGCCACTAATATGATCCGCTAAAGCTACTAAAGCCGATTCTATTGAGCTAAATTTGTCACCATGATGCTCCCTAATACAAACTAATACTTCCTCAGAGATTCCTTTGCCTTGCAAGTATTCAATACCATGATCCACATGGCTCCCCTTTCCATCGGGAGAAAGTACCTTTCCTATATCATGTAATAGACAGCCAATTTTTACCGTTTCCACATTAGCGCCAATCTCCCTTGCTAAAACCATACCTATGTTAGTTACCTCCAGTGTGTGCTTAATTAAATTCTGGCCATAAGAAAATCTATACTTGAACTTACCCAATAAACTAACTATATCCTTTGGGAGGTCATAAACCCCCAACATATGGCATAATTTGTCACCTTCTTTATAAATTATATGCTCCATGTCTTTTTGGGTTTCTTGAACCAACTCCTCAATTCTCACTGGCTGAATTCTCCCATCCGCTAACAATCTTTCTAAAGCAACTCTTCCTATTTCTCGCCTAACGGGGTCAAAGCAAGAAATAATTATGTCGCCGGGAGAAGAATCCAAATCCAATTCCACTCCTGTAAGCTTTTCAAATGTGGTTATATTTCTACCCTCTTTACCAATAATTCGCCCCTTCATCTCTGCATCGGGAAGATGTACCTTGGCCGTAGTATGCTCTACTACATAATCAGTAGTGCCATGAGATAGTGCATCCAATAGTATCTCTTTGGCTTTCTCATCGGCAGTTCTCTTAATATCCTCTTCTAGCTGACGAATTCTTTTGGCCTTTTCTTCTTGAAGATCCTTATCAAAACGGGCCAACAAAATCTCACGAGCCTCTTCTCTTGTAAGTGAGGAAACTTCTTGAAGCTTCCTTTTCTGGCTATCCAAAACTTGATCTAATTCTTCCTTTTTCTTTTCTATCGCTTCTTTTGTGGCATTTACAGAATCAGCCTTTTCTTTTAGCTCTTCTCTCTGAGCCTCAATCCTTGCCTCCATTACCGCCAAATTCTTCTCCGACTCTGTAATTTGCTCCCTGATCTGGGAAGCTTTTTCCGTAGCTTCATTAGTTATTTGTAGAGCCTTATCCTTGGCTTCTAGAAGAATTTCTTTGGCTCTATTTTTGGCTTCTCTTACAAGTTGATGTTCCTCTATCTTTGAGGTTACCATGTCTGGATGGGATGACACAGGGGATTGTGTTGGTACTTGGGGCTGATTTTGCATGGGAGAAGTATCAGGTTGGGGTGAGACTTGCGCTTGAGCCTGAGTTTGAGTTTGATCCTGATCCAAACTCTTACGGTCAACAACATGGTTTTCAGATGAGCACGCATCACTTGGATTAAAGTCCTTGTCACCCTCAACATCTTTTTTATTTGCTTCGGGTTTAATGCTTTTGGGACCCCTTCCAAAAGGTCGCAATCTAGATGAATAAAATGCGTAACCTCCAACGAGTACAGATATTAATAATCCCATAAGTATAAATTCCATAAGTTACCTTTCCTAGACCAAAAAGGCCCATAAAGAACAATAAATAATTATTAGAAAAGGAAAAACAGGGATTAAAAAATCCGCAATACCCCACCAACACAATATAAAATATGATCTTTATTATCTAATTTAATCATTTTTTAAATCCAAAAAGCTGTTTTCCCAGTGTTCTTAATTTTAGGCTTTTTTAGAATACCTGTCAACAACAGTATAAATTGCTTTAGAAGTAAATCCACAGCGCTTTAGATAATTTACAACTCTGGAGGGTTCCTTGTGGCTCATTCCCTCAACGGTTCTTTTGATTAAGTTTATTTCTTCTATCAAAGGATATGTCTCCAAAAGTACGGAGTTAATAAGTGATTTTTCCAAACCCTTTTGCAACAGGAATTTTGAGATATAATAAGGGCCTTTGGGTTTACTTTTTCTTTTTTGCTCGAAGACATATGTTAAAGCGTAATCCCTATCGTCAACCAACCCCCTTTCTTTAAGCAAGGTCATAACTTCTCTCAGAAGAATATCTTCTTGTATAAGAACAGATGCCCCCAGACTATTAATCAATGAGGAAATTTTTTGAGTTACCTCTTTTTCGGATCTTGGTTTTACTGCCAAAAAAGCTGACACACGGCGCAAAACTTGATCCTTATATCTATCCATTTCAACCAAGTCCATTTAACCCAAAAGAGTAGAAAAATTAGTCAATCTTTTCCTTTTCACCTGCCTTCTTTAGATCTTCTCCCATACCATTGTCCTTGGGTACATCAGCGGAAACAGCTTTTGCGCTCATCCCAACCCCTAACTTTTTATTCATAATCTCCCGCACTTCAGATTCAAGTAAATTCCTAATCTTTGTATTCTCCTTTAAGTAGGCTATGGAATTTACACGCCCTTGCCCTATCTTTTCATCTTTATAGCTATACCAAGCGCCACTTTTCTCCACCAAGCCCAACTCAACCCCTACATCTAGCAAATTTCCTTCCCGACTAATACCCTCATTGAACAAAATGTCAAATTCCGCAGTCTTAAAGGGCGGCGCCACTTTATTCTTCACTACCTTAACCCTTACCCTATTACCCTGAAAATCTTCACCTTCTTTTATAGACTCAATCCTCCTGATTTCCAACCTTACAGACGCATAAAACCTTAACGCCTTACCACCAGTAGTAACCTCTGGGTTTCCAAACATCACACCAATATTGGTTCTTAACTGATTGGTGAAAATAACAGTAGTACGTGATTTATTCACAACGGAAGTAATCCTTCTCAGCGCCTTACTCATTAATCTAGCTTGTAAAGCAACTGTAGAGTCGCCAATTTCACCTTCTAACTCAGCTTGAGGAACAAGTGCCGCAACAGAGTCAATGGCTACAATATCCAGAGCGTTGGATCTGATTAAGGTTTCTGCTATCTCCAATGCCTGTTCACCCGTATCAGGCTGAGATACCAAAAGCTCTTCCACATTCACCCCTGTTTTTTCTGCATACAGAGGGTCAAAGGCATTTTCCGCGTCAATTAAAGCGGCTGTACCACCTGCTTTTTGAGCCTCAGCGATTATATGCTGTACAAGTGTAGTCTTCCCAGAAGATTCTGGGCCATATATCTCTATAATCCTTCCTCTAGGAACTCCTCCCACACCAAGAGCCAAATCTAAAGCAATTGAGCCAGTGGGGATCACATCTATTTTTACTTTAGCCCTATCACCCAATTTCATCACAGCACCCGCCCCAAAATCCTTTTCTATCTGAGAAAGAGCTGATTTTAGAGCCAATTGTCTGGGGTCCTTAATGTCAGTTTTTACATCATTGGTATCCTTTTGAGTTGCCATTATTCTTTCCTTTCAAAATATTCTAATATACACATTCTATGGGAAGTGGAAAATGTAATCAATGAGCAGTATCTAGTCTAACTAGAACTTATTATTCCTATAGGGTTTCTAAACTCTTTCTCAATCTTTTTAGAACCGTTTCTTTGTCTATTTTGGATAGAAACTCAAAAAGCGGCGGAGTTGCTTTCTGGCCACTTACAGCGATTCTTATTGTCATAAAAGCCTCTTTTGCGGAATAACCAAATGTTTCTAATGCCTCATGCGAAACCTGATCCAAAGTGCTTGTATCCCAAACAGAAATATTAGAATAAAGATCAATAAAATCTTTTAATATATCTTTTGTTTTTCCTTTTCCAAAGGCGATCAATTCTTCGGTTGGGACGGTTGGATCAATAAAAAAGTAACTAATTAAGGCAGGAAATTCAGACAAAAGTTTCATACGCTCTTTAATAAGCTCTGTTATCTCAATCATATAGGTATCATCAGCTTCCCCTATTCCCAAATCAACATCAAAATCAATAGCCCATTTTTTAACTTTTTTCCACAACTCACTCGATGTAAGTTGACGAATATAGTAGCCATTCATCCAAAGAAGCTTTTGCCTGTCAAAGGAAACCAAATCAGTTTTATGGACTTTTTCCAAGGAAAAATCCGCTACAAATTCCTCCAGTGAGTATATTTCCTTTTCAGTACCAGGATTCCAACCCAAAAACATTAAAAAATTAAGAACTGCTTCAGGCAGATACCCTTCCCGTAAAAAGTCTATGGCAAAAACACCTCCATGTCTCTTTGACATCTTTACATTACTGCCTATCTCCTTCAAAACGGGAAGGTGCGCTATTAAGGGTATTTCCCACCCAAAGTACTTATATAAAAGTATATGTTTTGGGGTTGACGGTAACCATTCCACACCTCTAATAATGTGAGTAATACCCATTAAATGGTCATCTACAACAACACCCAGATGATAAGTTGGAAAACCATCGGATTTAAGCAATATTTGGTCATCAATATCATTAGAATTTACTGAAGTCTCTCCCAAAATGTAGTCATGAAAAGATATTTCCTCATTTTCAGGAACATTTAGTCTGATAACATGGGGAACACCAGATTCTAATTTTTCCTTTATTTCTTCTGGGGAAAGCCCTAAACAACGCTTATCGTACTTAGTAGTAGCAAGTCCCATGGATTTTTGCTTTTCCCGCATATTTAAAAGATCTTCTTCGGTACAAAAGCAATAATAAGCTTTACCTTTTGCTATCAAATCCTCTGCATACTTCTTATATAGCTCTAATCTTTCCGATTGAACATAAGGTGAATGGGGTCCTCCAACTTCTGGGCCTTCATCCCAATCCAAACCGTAATCTTTGATCACTTTCAAAAGCCTTTCCAAAGACCCAGGAACATATCTTGTACGATCTGTATCTTCAATTCTTAAAACCAGTTTCCCACCTTTTTGCTTTGCAAAAGCCCAATTATAAAGAAAAGTGCGCATACTACCTATATGGAATTCACCAGTAGGACTGGGAGCCATTCTTACTCGTACAGACATGTGCCGATTTTAACATGAATTTTTGGCAAATAAGCTAGAAGTTTGTAATATAATAAAAGTAATGAGTTTAACTACTACTGCCAAAAATACAAAACTAGCTTTTTGGTTAACCGTAACTTTTGTAGTTGTCTTCTTGTTTGGGAGATACATTTTTATCCCAATAGCAAAGGACGCATATAATAAAGCATTTCCTCCAAAGAACCCCCCCAACCCAGCTTTTGGACTATTAGAACCGCTTGAATTTGAACCGCAAAAAATACTAAATACCACCCCTCCTAAATTTACGCTTTTTACAAAAGATGGGAGGCTACCCATCGACTTACCAAACAGGGCAACAGTCTATACATACGCGCAACCGGTTTTCTCTTATGAAGCAGGGAAGAGAGCATCTATAGATGCAGGAAAACTAGGATTTTCGGACACATCACTATCTACTAGTCTAAAGGGAAATGAATACAGATGGGTAGACCCAGCCACAGGGGCAAGTTTATTTATAAACACAACTACAAGCGAGTTGGAAATGAAAGTTCCAGCCTATTCCTTATTCGGTTCATTTAAGCCAGGGTCAATAAATAGAGTAACTGCCCCTTCTACTGCAAAAAATATACTCCAAGATATTGGGAGATTTTGGGATCCTTTGTACGCAGAAGGAACTCAAACCGTAGAGATGGGCGTAATTAGAAATAACGGAATCTCTTATACAGCCTTTCAAGGCGAGGCGGAAGTAGCAAGGGTAGATTTTTTTAGATCCATAAATAACATACCGATTGTCGGCCCCATCTATAAAGAAGGTCTGATTAGGCTAATAGTGGGAAACCCTAACAAAGAGGACGCTATAAAAAGAAGCCCTTACATATACTACAATGTGCGAGAAATTGTGCAGAATTCTCAAGCTACATACCCATTATTGCCTATCTCTACGGTATGGGAAGAAGTTGCAAAAGGAAATGGCGTAATTTCCTTTGTGAGACCCGCCACTCAAAGCATTTTTGAGGAATATAAACCTATTAGAATAACAGAAGTCCTCATAACAGATGTTTTCTTGGCCTATTACGATGATTCTAGAGAACAACCTTATTTACAACCTATCTATGTATTTGAGGGAAATTACACAGGACCTGATAATACAAAAGGGAATATCGCTATTTACTACCCTGCAGTTTCTGGAGAATATGTGAAGGGAACAAAATCAGAAGTTGAATCTAATCTCAACCAATAATTTTCCTAATCAACAAGATATCATATCAAAGCCACTTATAATTAGTTTCAAGCCACTCCAAAATACTTTCAGTCTCCAAAAAACGATCTTCACTTCCCATAAGAATTATCAAAAGGTTTTTGTCTTTATCGGCAAATTCATATATAAAAACCTCACCCGCTTGAGTGGTTGTACCCGTCTTCATTCCAACAGAACCGCTCCTTTGGGTTAGAAGATGATTAGTAGAATATATTGACCTTGGATGATTTCCTGTTTTTAAAACGTAGAACGGCTTTTTATATATAGAAGAGATAATAGGGTTTTTCCTTGCTTCCTTTGCAAGAAGATACAAATCGCTTGCAGTAGATTTATGTGAGAAATCATAACTGTCAAAACCTATCGGATTAGTAAAAAGGGTATTTTTCATACCCAATTGAATAGCCTTCTTATTCATTAGATCCACAAAATCTTCTTCAGTAACGGCATAATTTGCCAAAACACATGCAGCATCATTAGATGAGGCTATAAGAATTGCATGCAAGAGATCTTCTACAGAAATATTTTCCTCCCTAGAAAGAGCCAATCTATTCCCCTCTATTTTAGAGCATTCTTCTGGGGCAGGGATTAAAACATTACTTGGGTAAATATCCAAACTTACCAAGGCGGTCATTAATTTTGTTGTTGAGGCCGGAGCTAAAAGTATGTCTGGATTCTTCTGGTAAAGAATTCTTGTTGTATTTAGATCTGCTATCAAAACCGATTTTGCTGTTACTCTGGGGAACTCAGAATCTTTTACTTTATAAGGAATTTTTGTTAGCAACCCAAGTGTTGCAGGGGAATTCCTTGGAATAAGTACCTCCTTGGGAAAGCTTTTTTGCGTGTAGTAGAAGGATACTAACAACAAAAGTAAAAATACAAATCTTTTTTCCAAAAAAACCAAAAAATCTAAAAGAGAATCCAACACCAATTCTCTGCTTTTGGGGGAGAGTTTTTTCATCTGTAACTACAGCTAATGCCCCTCATACTAAGGCTTTAACCTCTTCACATCCCTTGGCAAGTAGGTAGCATCCTTAATTGTGGGCAAATCCAAGATTTGCATAACTATTCTACCCGGACCTATACCAGCGCCACCATGAGGGGGACATCCATACCTGAAAAACTCCAAATAGTCATGAATTGAGTCCAAGGATAACCCCTTCTCCTGTGCTTGAGATGTTAGCACATCCAACCGATGTTCTCTTTGGGCGCCTGTAGTTATCTCCACACCTTTGTATAACAAATCAAAGCTTTTTGTTATTTCTGGGCGATTTTCATGGCGCATATGATAAAAAGGTCTAGCGCTCTTATGCCAATTAGTGGCAAAGAGAAAGTCATGCCCCGTTTCCTCTTTAATGATCTCGCAGATCTTACGCTCTTCCTCAGGGCTTATATCATGCTCTTTTTCACTAGGAACTCCCGCTTTGAATAATCTTTGTTTTATTTCGGACATTTCTAATTTTGGAAAAGGAGTTTTTGGAATTTCCAATTGAGGCAAAACGGTATTTTTGAGTTGTTGAAAACCTGCAATAATAGCAGATTCCAAAATCCCCATAACTTCAAAATGGGAATTTATATAAGAAACTTCAAAATCCCACCCAGTAAATTCGGTTAGGTGACGGGTTGTAAAAGAAGGCTCTGCCCTAAATACGGGACCTGTCATAAAAACACGTTCTAAACCTGAAGCCATAGCCATTTGCTTATAAAACTGCGGGGACTGTGCCAAATAAGCCTTAGTTTCAAAATAGGCGACTTCAAAAACATCAGCACCGGACTCACTGGGTGCATTCATAAATGAAGGCGTGTACAGTTGAATAAAGTCATTTTTCAAAAAATATTGACGAAAACCCTCTTCCAGATGAGTCCAAACCTTAAAAATTTGTTGTTTTTCTGGCCGTCTTAAATCCAACCAGCGAAAATCAAAGCGTTTTGCAGGGTCCACTTCTCCACCGCTCTTTTCATAAATAACTGGAATAGCCAACTCTGGCGCGGATAGAGATAAAACTTGAACATCGGCTGCAGAGATTTCTACACCACTTGGGGCTTGAGGCTCTTCTTTTATAGTTCCCTCAATCGCAATAACTGATTCCAAAGTTATATTGGATGCTTTTTCAAACGCTGGGGAATTTGCTTTAAAAACAACTTGAATTGTTCCTGTTGTATCACGAAGATTAAAGAACTTGATTTTTCCTTGATCACGGATACTTTCCACAAAACCTGATACTAATACTTCTTCTCCTATTTTTGACTTGGCTTGATCTATTTTTGTTCGTTGCATAATATATGCAAGGATTATAACTTGTTACTTGTATTTAGGGAATAAGAAAACCCCAAATTGAACATTATCTATTCGTGATATGCAAATGCTAAGATCCCATAATCTTGGAACGGTGCTACTTATGCTACAACTCTTGTTAACCTCAAATTAACTCTGGGGGTGTCACAATGCTCCACCTTTGTTACTCTGGCTATGCAGGGAATATAGTTCCTATTTCCCAAAAGTCAATAAAACCACTACAATTAGATTTATGGTTATGACATCCAATAATGCAGAACAAGAATTTCACGAAGAACTAGAAAGACATAGCAATCTCAGAACATTTAGCTACCCGGTACTAGTCCGCACGGAGGATGGTAGAGAGCTCTCTATCCCCTTAGGAAGGACATTTGTACACACCGAATTGCATGACGATTCTACTGGATGGGACGATCCAGAAAGGGACACACCTGTCAACCGCACTCTAAATATAACAAGCCTGGGAGAAATTGTAGGTAAAGGTGCAACAAATATTGGTGTTATAGTAACCGCAGACGGAGTACCAGAGGAGTGGAAGGGAGTACCTCTTATATGTAAGGCCCATCATACTCTGGAAACCAACCATAGACCGAGAAATGTTGTATATGAGCTTAACCAAGCATATTTAGTACATAAACTAGGAGAAGCTGGCCTGGGCCCCAGATATGCTGGAGTAACCTTACAGGAGATACCAAATCCCTCCATTGGTGAGTCTCCACTGAGGTATTGGGTAGCCGTTATGGAATATGTAGGTGAAATAGACCTAGAAGATATTCGAGATATGACATTTACCCCAGAAGAAAAAAATGTGCTACTACAGCAATTAGAGAATTTTCTTTACACTGTGAAAGGATTTACCAATGGGCTTGGATATGACATAGGAGACTATGGTATACGTGTGCAAAGAGAGCAAGGGGGAAATTACAGATTCTATATGATTGATGTGGGCTTTATAAAAGATCCAGAGG
>ERZ795047.867-NODE-867-length-34836-cov-4.726086_pt1 | contig 34836 bp, 25 predicted proteins | sample MGYA00375131_ERZ795047 | MGnify/ENA primary metagenome ERZ795047 (study PRJEB30176, sample SAMN05720228) | activated sludge metagenome | isolation source: Anaerobic digester | place: Japan | collected 2015-05-20 ...
GCTCCTGTCTCCCAAATGTTCCGCCTTCCCTCCTGCATAGCATCTACGAAGGCCTGTCCCGATAGGTCTGCGACCAAATGGCAAATGGAAAATGGCAATTGGAAGATGGCAAATGGAAAATGGAAATTGCTTTTCCCTCTACCTCTTTATCCCTCTAGCCCTGCTTTTCTAGGCCGGGACTGACAGCTTGACCACCTGGGGTTGCACGAGCCGCTGGAAATCCGCGTAGGACATTCGTATAAGTTCAGTGTGTGATCCGGCGTTGAAGACGATCTCCTTGTGCTCGGACAGACTTTCTGCCACAAAGACATCCATGCCGTAGAGGTTCCCGAAGGGCGGCATAGCGCCCAGTTCGCAGTCCGGAAATAATTGCTTGAACTCCCTTTCCGTGGCCAATTCGACCTTGTTGGCGTCAATTGCGTCAGCCAGCAATTCAAAATCGACTTTTAATGACGCGGGTAATACGGCCATCGCCATGCGTCCGTCTACCTTGATGATTACCGTCTTCGCCATTTCCTTCCCGGATACGTGCGCGCTTGCGGCGATCTCTTGCGCGGTATAGGCGAGGGAATGGCTGATCGTGACGTACTTGACGCGATTCTGGTCCAAGAATTCCTTCAGCTTCCTGACTGGCATAGCAGACCTCCTTTTCGAGGAAAGGTTTTCTTGAAGTCGATGGTATCGCCACGGAAGGCTTGGTTCAACCGCGGCGCCCGCAGCGCGTTTCCGCTGGAGCACGGGAGTTGGCGGGTCCTATTTCACGAGGCATAATGCAGAGTTGAGGAGAAATAGATCCAATGAAAGCCATGATTCTCGAATCGGCCGGCGTGCCTCTTCAGCTGGTCGATTGCCCGGTTCCCGAACCAGGAGCGAACGAGGTCTTGCTGAAGGTGCACGCCTGTGGCGTCTGCCGGACAGATCTTCATATCGTGGACGGTGAGTTGAAGGAGCCCAAGCCGAGACTCATTCCCGGGCACGAGATAGTCGGAACCGTTACCGCAAGCGGTTCTGAAGTCGCAGACTTCCATATCGGCGACCGTGTCGGAGTGCCGTGGTTGGGCGCCACGTGCGGAACCTGCTTCTATTGCAACAGCGGGCGCGAAAACCTGTGTGACAGGCCGGTTTTTACCGGCTATACCCGAGACGGCGGGTATGCAGGTTATGCCGTCGCCGATGCACGCTTCTGTTTCCCTATTCCCAGCGGGTTTTCTGATTTTGAGGCGGCGCCTCTCCTGTGCGCCGGGCTGATCGGATATCGTTCATATCGCTTGGCCGGTCCTGCCAAGACCCTCGGGATTTACGGATTTGGCGGAGCGGCGCACATAATCACTCAAATCGCCGTCCACGAAGGGCGAAAGGTCTATGCTTTTACCAAGCCCGGCGATACGGCGGGGCAGGCGTTTGCCAAAAGACTCGGCGCCACCTGGGCGGGAAGTTCCGAACAGATGCCGCCGGTCGCATTAGAAGCGGCTATCATTTTCGCTCCCGTCGGCGGTCTGGTCCCCTTGGCCCTTCAGGCAACGGCCAAGGGAGGCATTGTGGTCTGCGGCGGTATTCACATGAGTGACATTCCGTCTTTCCCTTATCGCCTGCTTTGGGAGGAAAGGGTGATCCGATCCGTGGCTAACCTGACACGGGAAGACGGCAAGTTGCTGCTTGAGGCTGCCTCCCGGGTTCCAGTCAAGACCTCAATCGAACTGTTCCGCCTTGAACAGGCCAATGAGGCGCTGGACCGGCTGCGTTCCGGAAAAATCGAAGGCGCGGCCGTGCTGGCGATGGACTTCGATTCGTGAAACGCGACACTTACCCCAGACAGCGATGCGTTACGCCATTGGTGGGTCTGCAGGCGTAAATCAAAGGGCGAAGTCCGGTTCGAGCCTGGTACTGCTCGGTCACACGCGCCTCAAAATCGGCGACAGCATCACAGTGGACGAGATTAACCGTACAGCCGCCAAACCCGGCCCCGGTCATACGTGCGCCCAAGGTTCCAGGCTGCTCGGCTGCCAACTCCACCAAGATGTCCAGTTCCTGGCAACTGACCTCGTAGTCGTCTCGAAGGCTTGCGTGAGACTGGTACATGAGGCGGCCGAAAGAATCGAGGCTATTCGTTTTCAAGGATTCGACAGCCGCACGGACTCGCTCGTTCTCGGAGACAACGTGGCGCGCCCGGCGATATCGGACTTCGGACAAAAGACCCTTGTGTTCCTCCAGTTGTTGGGCGGTGACGTCGCGCAACGCCTTTATGTTGCCGAGCACACCGTTTAAGATTGCGACGGCACCTTCGCATTCAGCGCGTCTATTGTTGTATTCGGATGTCTGCAGCCGGCGTTGCTTTCGGCTGTCGCAGATAACGATGCACGCTTCGCCCGGGAAAGGGACCAACTCGTACGAGAGATCCCGGCAGTCAAGGAACAGCGCCGCATTCTCTTTTCCCAGAGCTGACACGAACTGGTCCATGATGCCGCATTGGACGCCCGCGAAGTTGCGCTCCGCCGACTGGCTCAAGAGAGCCATCTCGGTCGGTTCGATCTCGATTTCTGAAAGGACGCGGCAGGTTTCGGCGGCCGCAACTTCCAGAGCTGCCGAACTGCTCAGGCCCGAACCGATCGGTATATTCCCCGCCACAGCGAGATCCATTCCTCTGATCTTGTGACCCCTTTTTCGATATTCGTCGACGACACCCCGAATGTAGTTGCTCCAAACGGCCTGTTCGTCCCGCTTCACCTGTTCGGAGTCAAAAACCGTCGTTTGGTTGTAATCCACCGAATGCGCGCGTATTAGGGAATCGTCCCGGGTGGCGGCGCAGATCCAGATGGCCCGGTCGATGTCAGCAGGCAACACGAAGCCGTCATTGTAGTCGGTATGTTCTCCAATCAGGTTGACTCGCCCCGGGGCTCGAGTTTCGATTTCCGGTTTCCTTTCGAAAATTCGAACAAAAGTCTCGATCAGTCTGTCAACGTTCACGTGTCCCTCTCTGTAAAAGAAAGGTCAAGAGTCTAACGGTTCGGTCCGCGACAAGTCAAATAGCATCAGAGGCCAGCGGGTATTCCCGGTATTCTGCCCCTCGCTCCAGGCCGGATTCAGAGGGATCGTTTTTCCGATGCCAAATCGGGTCTGTTTTCCTAGCGCTCTCCATCTACCTGAGGCAGCGGAAAATCGTTAGAAGGATTTTGAAGCCCGCGCCGACAACACCCCTGACGGTCCCGGAGATTTTGGATCGGCCGATGCGCGGGCGGTAGCTGACGGGGACTTCCAGAATGCGGTACCCCTTTTGCACCGCCCGAATCTGCATTTCGGTGGTCCAACCATAGCCCCGATCCTGCAGGCAAAGCGCCCGGAGTGTCGAGGCTCTTATGGCCCGAAACGGGCCCAGGTCGGTATAGCGGTACCCCCAGAATGAAGCAATCAAGCGGCAGGCCAGCCAATTGCCAAACCGTTGCTGCAGGGTAAGGGATCCGCGGGCATGGGATCCACGTACGCGGGATCCAACGACGAAATCGGATCGGTCTTCGGCTATAGGCGCAACCAATCGAGCAGCCTCATCGGGGTAATCGCTGTAGTCAGCGTCAATGAAGACCAGGATGTCGGCGCCGCAAGCGTGAGCGACGCCGGTGTAACACGCCTGCCCGTAACCGCGGATCGGTTCGCTCACGACCCGCGCCTGGTGTTTTCGCGCTACTTCTGCCGTGCGGTCGGTCGATCCGTTATCGACCACGATCACCTCGTCAACCCAGGAGGGCAAGTCTTCGAGGACGCGGCCGATTGCCTTTTCTTCATTAAGGGCGGGAATAATCACAGCGACACTGAGGCCGTTAATCATCGCGTTTCGTTCGTCGGCGGTGAAGGTCGTGGATTTGCATCACAAGCATCGCCCATGCGGGCAGATGAACCATGGCAAAGAAAGCGGAGGGATATGAGACCGAGCGCGACAGGTAGGTGAGTGCCAACAGAGGCGTCCAGAAGATAAGGGCGGGGCGCCTCAAGAAAGGAGCCATGGCGACTCCAGGCACGAAATACCAGGGATAGACGGTAGGCCCGATCAGGAGCATCAGAAGGATGAGTGTGCCCGCTGCCAAGGCTGTCGCCTCAAGCCCTTTGTTATGGGACAGCAGCGCAAACCAGGCGGATGCTCCGAACAGCAGCAGAACCACGAGTGCCCGAGCAATAATGCGCCCGTCGATTATCGAACCGCTCCAGCGCGACAGATGTCCTCCTGCCCGTTCCAGGATCTTGAAGCCGAATTCATTGGCGTCCCAAGTCTTAGCGTAGGCTACTGTCCCGCTGTTTGCCTCGCTTCCGAGAGAGACCCAGTAAGGAGTGAGCAGCGTCGCCGCCAGACATGCAAACACCAGAGCCTTTCTGAGTGCCAGGGCCCGGTTTTGGCGAAAGTCGGCAACCAGAAGGGGGAAAAGAAGCGCAGGCCAAAGCTTGACAGCGACTGCGCCGGCTAGCCCTGCTGCCGAAACAACCGCTTTTCGTCTAGAAAGACCCCAGATAAAGACCAGGAGGAATGGCGCGAGAGCAACATCGAGATGGCGGAAATGATACGTCTCGATGACGAGGAAAGGATTCCAGAGGTACGCCGTTGCCCATGTGAGCGGCAGGCGTGCTGAGCGCAGGAGGATGAGAATCAGTAGGCCAGCCGTCAAATCCATGAGAAGCAGCACGGCGCGCCAGGCCGTCGAATTGAACGGTTCAATCCAGTAGCTGAGAGCGAATAGTCCTTGGGCGACCGGCGGGTAGATAGTCCTCAATTCCGGATGGTTGATCTTCGCCAGAATCTCCCGGCCGTCCCGAGTAAGGCGGGCGATTTCGGGATGATCGGTTTCCCCTCGAAGCGCCTCGGCGGGGGAATACCGGTAGGGGCTGATTCCATTGGCTGTCAGCGCGCCATCCCAGAGATAGCGGTAGTAGTCCGCTCCTCGGGACTCCGGGGTGAGGCACACTACGAGCCGTAACAGCAGTGCAATAATGATCACAGACGGGAGAGCTGAACGCGAATTCCGAACCAGCCGGGAGTCAGCGACGGCCCACAAATGAACTAAGGCGCAGAGGATATAAAGGGGTAAGTGAATACGAGGCGGACCGTAACCGTGTGCCACCAGGACGAAGCCGACCAGCCCTCCCAGGATGACGATTCCCGCCGCCCCCACGCGCTTGTTCATAATCTACAGACATTTGAGGTGACGAAAGGGTGGCGAAGGGGCAGGGCTGCGCCGTCCACGGTCCTGCCTCTCGCTTTTGCCTCAGATCCGCCTCCCCCTTGTCCCTTCATTCCTCCAGTTGATCGAAGTCCACTTGAATCATAATCGACGGATCGTCGCGGTTGAATTCGTAGCAGTTCTGGCAGGCCCGGGGAGGATCTTTCTGGAGCATTCTGGTTCGCAGGTTGACTGCTTCGGGCCCGTTCCACAACTCGGGAAAGGCTGTTTCGTAGAGATTGCCATAAACCGGGCTTAGGTAGCAGCACGGTCGGACTTGGCCGTCCGGTTCCACGTAGATACTTGTCCAAGGCTTGAGACAGGACGATGGGTCCGTAGGAAAGTCCACCGGCTCACGTTTTTTCAGGAACCCGAAGAGACCGCGTCCCCGGTTCAGGTAGACCATCCGCAGCTCGTTTATAAGCGTGACTCCGAGTTGATTGGCGAGGTTCTCGGCATCCGCTACGCACCGACGAGTCAAACCGGGGAAGTGGAGCAGCGAATCCTTTACCCAACTCCTTCGATAGACCTGCGTGGGAGTCGCCTGAACCGCGGCGATCCCTTTCTCATGCGCGAATTTAATGAAATCAGGAAGTTCTTCGATATTGCGTCGCGAGAAGTTGGGGGTCAGGTTAATTCGAGGCACCGGGCTGTTACTCTTCCTTTTCGCCTCGTTGAGCAAGTCGATGGCCGCCATTACCGTCTCGAAACGGGCATTAACCCGAAGCTCTTCGTACAGGTCTTTCTTGAGACTGTCGATTGAAATCGAGATCTCGTCGACTCGTTTCTTGACAAAAAGCTCGGCCAGCCTGGAATTGATCAGAACTCCGTTGGTCGTGATTAACACCACGCAATCACTGTTTGTGCGGACAAGGTCGAGGATTCGATCCAGCTCACGGTTGATTAGGGACTCGCCTGGTCCGGTCAGAGACAGGTACTTCCAATATGGCATGTAAGGAATCAGACGCTCAAACAGCTCGATCGGGTTTCTGTCAAGCTTCTGATCCTGTATGTGGACGTACCCTTTTTCCCGATATGCGGCGGCCAGACAGAAGCCGCAGCGAAGATTGCATCGGTTATCAGCGCCGATCTGGATATGGTAAGGGTAAGAAGTAAGCTCCGTCTTTCCCTCGATGTACTCCTGGCTGTTCAGCTGCAGATTCGCTTCTGCGATGGGGGAGGGGTAAAGCTCAGATGACACCAGAGGATTATACTATGGGCCGCTTCACCGGCCGCCGCCGGGAGACCGCGCTTTGGTCGGCGTCAAAAGGAACGGATATGTCCAGAGCCATTGAAGTGCTGCCCGATTGGGAAAGGGTGGCCAGTCTTTGCCTGGCCGATGATTTAAGAAAAATCCTGGTTATCGGCGCCGCGGACCGAGGGAAAAGCACGTTTTGCCGTTTTCTCGTCTCTCGGCTGGCTCGTTCGGGAGCGCGGGTGGCTTTTCTGGACTCGGATGTCGGTCAGAAGGATCTTGGCCCGCCGGCAACGCTTACTCGCGGATTCCTGCGCTCGCCGTCCGATCCCGATTCGCTTGAGGTTGACGCACTCTACTTCGTAGGCTCCACCTCCCCATTGGGTCATCTTCTGCCGATGGTGGCCGGAGTTCGAGATCTTGCTGATTCGCTGACCGATACTGTTGTTGTCATCAACACAACCGGATTCATCCATGGAGCCGGTTATGTGTTGAAAAGTTACAAGATTGAGATGCTTCACCCGGATCTCATCATTGCTGTCGATCCGGGGGAGGAGACCGCCGCAATTACTTACTCATACTCCCATTGTTGCTGCGTCAGGTTGCTCCCTTCGCCGCGGGTCGTCCCCAAGAGTCGGGAATTGAGACGAGCGGCGCGTCAAAAGGCATTTGCCCGCTACTTCCAGGCGAGCTCCGAAATCTCACTCGACATTCGAGATCTTACGTTTCAGCGAGACCCCGAGTTCATCGCTGCTCTCGCAGGCAATCGGATGGGCGCGGGAGTTCGTCTGAGGGTCCCGCACTCCAATCTCCTGTGCGGACTGTGCGACCGGGAAGGGCATTGTTTAGGGCTTGGAATTCTCGATAAGGTTGGGCTCGGGTCGAACACCATTTCCTTCTTGACGCCCGTTCCAAAGGACAGGATTCGGATCGTTCAGTTTGGGGATCTTTATCTGAAGCCCGACGGGGAGGAGTTGGGGAGGAAATAGCGAAAGGACGGGTATCCGTGTAATCCGTGCTATCCGTCCTATCCGCGGGTATCCATTCCCGCGGATAGGACGGATAGCACGGATTACACGGATGGTGGGCGCACGGATACCAAGGGGAGGCTACCGGGCAGTTCATCAAGTCGGGAAAATCTCCCCGACGCCCGGGCTGACTGTTCAGCCATGTCTGCACTGCAGCAAGCATTTGTGATTCTGGCCCGTAGGTTGCTAGAGCTAAGCGGTCTCGAACAGAAAGGAGATCTGAAAATGAACAGACTTAAGACAAGCGGCCTGGCGGGCCTCTGGACCCTGGTTCTAGGGCTGGTGCTTTGCTGTGGATCGGTTGCGGGCCAGGTCACGCAGGAGCAGATGATCGAAGACGTCCGGAGCGAGCTGATCAAACTTCCGTACTATACAGTGTTCGACTACCTTGAGTACAAGGTGGATGGACGGACCGTGACCCTTTCAGGAGCGGTGACCCGGCCGATGCTCAAGCGGGATGCGGAAGCGGCGGTACACGATGTAAAAGGCGTTGAAGAAGTGGTTAACAACATCAAGGTTCTTCCGCCGTCCACAGCCGACGATCGTATTCGGCAGGCGGTCTATAGAGCAGTTTACGGAAGCGGAGGTCTTCAGAAGTATGCGTTGGGCGCCAATCCGTCCATTCGAATCATCGTCGAAAACGGGAATGTAACCTTGGAAGGTGTTGTTGCCAACGAAATGGACAAGAACGTTGCCGGAGTGAGGGCGAAAAGCGTTGGCGGCACATTCAAGGTCACCAACAATTTGATTGTGGAGTCAGATGCAGCAAAAGCCGAGTGACAATTTGCTCCCGGCTGAGGCGGTACAGCGTCTTCAGGAAGCGCCGATTGCCTGGATAGCAACCGTTCGACCGAACAACCGGCCTCATCTCGTGCCTGTCTGGTTCGTTTTCGTTGACGGGAAGCTTTACTCCTGCATTGAAGCTCGCAGCGTGAAAGGGCGGAATCTCGCTGCTAATCCGCATATATCGATGGCTCTCGAGGAGGGGAAACACCCGATCATCTGCGAGGGCCGGGCCTGTTTCCTGCAGAAGCCCTGGCCCCCAACGGTGATTCAGGCCTTCTTGTCAAAGTACGAGTGGGACATCGATTCCGAAGAGCGTTATAACGCTTTGGTCCAAGTGACTCCGGACAAGTGGATGAAGTGGTGACCGAAGGCCATGTGTCCGGGCGGACCACTAAGTGAGCATGAATTCGTGTCCAATGGCGCGGACAGGTACACGATGCTCTTCGTTGCCCGCTGCAGCCAGGAATCGTTCGATAGGCTCTGTAACCGGCTCGCGACTTAATCGGAAGGTCATATGATGCACCGGGATAAAGTGAATTGCGCCCGCCATGTTTCCCATTTTCCACGCTTGCTCCGAGGAACAGTGGTTGCGGATGTAGGGATTGTAGGCGCCGATCGGCATGATCGCCAGATCAATCGGTCTTGACGATTTTAGCTTGGGTATGCTTGCTGTACGCGCCGTGTCTCCCGCGAAAAGGACACGAAAACGATCAGATTCCAGGAGATATCCGTTGTATCCGCGATAGGTGTCGTTCCTCAGCCGCGCCCCCCAGTGCTTCACTTCAAAGGCCGTGCAGACGAGCGAATCCAGTTGAATACGATCACCCCACCGAGTTTCGTGCACTTCCTGGTAACGGTCAGGGCGCAGCAGATCACTGGTGCGATACGCCGTCACAACGCGCGTTTTGCGGTTTTCGAGCCGCTTAAGGGAAGGGATATCCAGATGATCCATATGGGCGTGCGACAGGAGGATCAAATCGATGTGCGGCAGGCGCGTCAGCGGCACAGCCGGCTCTACCAGACGTTTAAGACCGAGGGTCACCGGACCGAGATTGATGCCAACTTTCGAACCGAGGACCGGGTCAGTCAAGATCGTAAAGCCGTCAATTTTAAGGAGAACAGTGGCGTGCCCCAGCCAGGCAGCGAACAAACCCTTGTCCGGCCATTTCCTGGGATCGGGATGCCGCGCGGGCGGAAGGATCTCCGCAGTGATCTCCTCGAGCATCTGATTCCAGATTCGAGGCGCCCTGCTGTAGAGGAAAAGCCCCGCGCCCGACCCGAGAAGTGCCCCCAGTCGCAACAGGGTCGCTCGGCGGGATACTTTACGTGAACGATACGGAAAATACCCTGAAATGTCTCTCGATTCACTCATTCCAAAGAAAACCTGACACCTCCGCCAAAAACAAAGTCCGAATTATCTGACGCAATTGCTTTGGCCTGCACATACGGAACCCAGGAACCGGCGTTGAAGCCGAGTCCGAACAAAACGTTGGCTGCCGGATCTGTTCTACTCCCGGCAGGCCCATCAGGATTATTGTACAGTATGCCGAGGCCGAGTCCCGCCCAGGTGAAGACTCTACCGCCCAAAGGGAAGTCGTAATGGAAATCAAGGTTGAATGTGGCCCGGGTGCCGTTTTCAACGAACACGTACTCAATATTAGGGTTGAAGTAGAGGAACCCGACGATTGGCGTCAGGAACTCGCCGCCGATAAAGGCGTCTTCCCTGTCAGCGTACAAACCCGCTCTCGCGCCCAACATGGTTGGCGTTTGCCCGGTTGCATGGGTGGAAGCCAGTGTGGAAACGAGGAAGCAAAAAACGATGTACCAAATAGCTCGGTTCTTCGTGCTCATACTGATTTCCCCTCAGACTCTAGATTAGATAAAGCAAATTTCAAACCAAACCCGGTCGGTTGCCAAGGGCCTGACATGGTGTTCAATCCTCCGCGCTGCTCGTGGATGCCGACCGGGGAGATTTTCCCGCACTGCGTGCTTTTCCCACTGACACCTTTATTGTGGAGGCCGCGTCTAATTCTCAAAAGTCCCCCAACCAAAAAGGCAACACATTCACAAAGCACAGGAGGAGCGCGTTTATGCGAAGAATATTGTTGATTCGCTTGGTTTGTCTTCTTGGGTTCTCGTCTGTTCTGGTCGGGCAGACTGGCCACATGGGCCGGCCTTTAGATAAGAACCTGATATTTCCGCACCTTGGTATCGGCGCCGGGGTGAGTACTCAGATCATTCTGATGAATCCGCAGCCGGGCAGAGAGGTGACGGGCACTCTTTACTTTTTCGGCCAGAACGGGGCTCCGCTGCAAGTGGTGAATGCCGGCCAGAGCGTGAACCAGATATCAGTGACTATCCCGCCTGAAGGAGTCGAGTTTATGGACGTGACCGGAACCGAAGGGCAGCCGACGACGATCGGGTGGGCGCTTTTAGATGTAACAGCTTCGGGGCAGGGACAGGACGACCCCAGGACCCGAGTTTTTGGGTCCGTTACATTCACCACAACCGATGGAGGGAATATTGCTGGATCGGTAGGAGTGGTGGCGGGTCGCTATGAACTGGGGGCGCATCGTACGGTGGCGATTCCAGTGACCGTCCAGGGCAACATCAGGAACACCGGCGTAGCCCTCGTGAACTCCGGTTCCGAGCCCATGACGATTAACTTCCAGCTCAAGGATGAAGCCGGAAACGTAGTCGAGGACGCCGCGACCATTGATCCACCAATCTCGCCTCTCCCACCGGGCAATCAAACGGCGCGGTTCGTGACCGAGATTTTCGACGACTTCGACTTCAATAACCGGGATTTCCGAGGGACACTCGTTCTCTCGACCGAGCAGGAAGGTCTGGTCGCGTTGGGGCTTCTGACGACCGAATTCTTATTGACGTCAATTCCGGTGGTGCTCGTTCCCGGACAGGGACCCGGGCCGGGGCCCGGACCTGCTCCCCAGACTCATACCGTCACCAATGACGGGTTCACCTTCAGCCCCAGTGAAATAACGATCAGGGCCGGGGATTCGGTACAGTGGCAGTTGGAGAATATTCATAACGTCCAAGAGGTAACGGAGGCGACTTGGAACGCGAACGGAACCACACCAAAACCCGATGGATTTTCGGCTCCGTTGGGTGGAGGCACTGTTCAATTCAACAACCCGGGAACTTACTGGTATGTTTGCACGCCGCACGCCGCTCAGGGCATGAAGGGACGGGTGATCGTAAACCCGGCGCAATAGAGGCCACGTCTGGAGCGCGCCGCTTTTAGCGGGTACTAGTGGACAGAGTGGACCCAGTGGACGAATCGCAGACCGTAGATCCTCAAGGCAGTCTGCTCGGTCCACTGGGTCCGCGTGGTCCACTAGGTCCACTAGGTCCACTAGGTCCACTAGCCTGAAAACCAATTTGCTGAATCAATCCTTAAGCGCTGACTCCTTTTCGCCCTCGTCTTGATCAGACTGGTTCGACGAATCTGCTAGAAAGGCTTTGAGTCGAGGAAGAGGGGGAGCGGAACGAGAAGCCGTCCGGTTGCCCAAATTCTCATAGGAAAAGAGGAGGAAACCATCGGCGCCCAGGTTTCGCGTGATGGCGATTTTTTCGAGGGTACTTTGAATGGACATCTGCCAGGCGCCAATGCCGACCCAGACCGGGCGGCCGAAACTTAACCCTCGGGCAATTGCCACTTGGCTTTTGAATGCGTCGTTGGAACGCGTGTAGGCCATAGGGCAGAGTCCGTCGAGCAGCCCTTCTTCCATCCAAAGCTTCCAGTCCTGGAACTTCTGGCTGTACGCGATTTCACTGTCCGCTTTTACAGCCGCCGTAACCATCGTTCCCGCCCTTTGCCCGTGAGCTGCCCGATACAAAGCTGCCGCCAGGTCAGTGACTTGGCGTCTGCGAAATTCGGCCCACTGACGCGGATATCGCTGGGTGTAGTAAAGCCGATTCCTGGTGAAAGCCCTCGCCATTCGCTGGCGCTCGGCAGGCTTAAGCTTCTCGTCAATTTCCTGCCGAAATGAGTCAAGTGCCGCCCGTCCGTAGCCGAAGGAAGGGTCGGGGTAACGCAGGTAATCCAGGTGAAGTCCGTCCACGGCGTAGCGGGAAAGAAGATCTGAGCAGACCGCCACCAGATGCTCCCGGACCCCCGGTTCTGCCGGGTCGAGATAGAAGCCCTCAACGCCGGAGTTCTTTCGGATGACTTCGGCAATTCGCTCCAGAGAACGCGGAAAAGTGGGTTTCGCGGAGTAGAAAGTCGAAGCCAGACTCGATGGCACCATGGCCCATTGCGAATGCCGGGCGAGAACATGGTTAGGTCTGATCTTCCGGGCCGCGGCCTCGTGAACGAACAGGACATTGACCCAGGCGTGGACTCTGAGGTCCCTCGGTTTAGCCTTCTCGAGAAGGTAAGCGAGAGGGTCAAATCCGGCGCTCTGAGTCGACAGGAGATTGGAGCGAGGCTCCAACCGTGATTGATAGAAGGCATCTCCCCTGCCTCTGACTTGGACGATAAGGGTATTGAAACCGGTGTCCGCAGCTTCGTTTATGAGACGGTCAATTGACTCGGGACTGGTCAGAGAGGTACGGACGACCCAGAGTCCGCGGATTTCGCCTGGCTGACCGGCCCAGAGCGTGGCGCAGTAGAACCCCAGACAGAAAAAGACGTACTGCAGAAACAAGACCTTAAAGCTCACAAGTGCCATCAGTTTAGCCGCATCTGCTGACATTTAAAACCGCTGGGATAAAAGGGGAAAAGCAAGGGGCAAAAAGATAAAGGGGTGCAGGGGAGTTGCGGGGTAAAGAGAAAAACATTTTCCATCGTTCATCTTCCATTTTCCATTTCACCATCTGAGGACGATGCCTGTCTCGATGAGTCCACAGCCGAATGGAAAATGGTAAATGCCTTTCGCTTCATCCCTACGTTCTTTCGTGCTTGACCGTTGAGAAGACTGCTACTACAGTGTCGGCCATATGAGCAGGCCGACTCTTCAAGGAACATCGCCGCGAGACAAGGGTACGAAGGACTCAGCATTTTCGAGCATTGTTTCCCGCATGGACCAGCTCTACGAGTTTGACCGGGAGGAGGTCAAGCCGGAGAATCTGCATTCCGGCGCTAAATTCGCGGGCGTTTTTGCGGGAGAGCATGTCGCTGCGACGGAATTCGTGATTGGCGCCTTCTTTGTGCTTCACGGAGTGTCGCTAGGCGACCTGCTGGTCGGCCTGGTCCTGGGCAACCTTCTGGCCGTGCTGTCGTGGACGCTAATATGTGCTCCCATAGCTACGAGGGTTCGCCTGACGTTGTATTGGTACTTGCGCCGAATAATCGGTCCGGGTCTGACGGTGGTCTACAACATCGCCAATGCGGCCATGTACTGCATACTGGCCGGTGCCATGATCTCCATATCAGCCACTGCTCTCGGCTTGGGATTCGGGGTTCCGGTTCCCCCACTCGACTCCATCTACCCAACGAGTGTTGGCTGGATAATCCTGGCAGTACTGATCGGTGCCGGATTCACCACGCTAGCAATCCTTGGATTCGAACGGCTGAGCAAGTTTGCCTCCGTTTGCTCGCCTTGGATTTTCATGGTCTTCGTGGTCGGGGCTATAGCCGTATTGCCCTCACTGGGTGTTGAAAAGGATCTGAGCAACCTGTACGAAGTCGCGACCACCAGAATCTGGAACGGTCAACCGAGTCCAGGCCAGGAGAAGTTCGGAATGTGGCACATTCTGTTCTTTGCCTGGTTTGCCAACCTTGCAATGCACGTTGGTTTATCCGATATGGCGCTGTTTCGGTATGCCAAACGATGGACGTACGGTCTGTACTCTGCCTTCGGCATGTACCCTGGACACATGCTTGCCTGGATCTGTTCGGGAATCATGGTGGCGGCGGCTAATCGGGAGATGGACCCGGGTCTGATGGCCTATCAGGCGGCAGGTCTGGCCGGGGTGGGAGCGGTTCTACTGGCCGGGTGGACAACCGCCAATCCGACGCTCTACCGGGCGGGGCTTGCCCTGCAGATAGTCACCCCAAACTGGCCGCGGTGGAAGATCACTCTGGTCGCGGGCGCTGTAACGACTATCTTGGCTTGCTTTCCGGTCTTCTTCCTCAAGCTACTGGATTACGTGGCGCTTTATGGGCTTATCCTGATGCCGATTGGCGCTGTCGTCTTTGCGGAGCACTGGATTCTTCCTAAGTTGGGGATTCAGCAGTATCAAGCGGAAAAGAAAGGCTGGATATTCAACTGGAACGCCGCGGCGGTCTGGGTCGGTACCCTGGCTCTGTGCTATTACATGCCGATTCATCTGTTCTTCCGCTGGTTGCCCGGGTATTTCATAGCACTTATCGCTTACGTCATCCTGCAACGAATTGCGGATCGGGGAAGAGGGGAGGCGAGCGCATGAAGATCATTGCAACGGTCTCGACTCTACTGAGTCTGGTGGTCTGCCTGGGTGCCGCTGTCTGGTATTTCCTGGGCTCGATCAGCTACTCAACATACACTGGGGTCCTGGCGGTTTTCTCAGTCCTCTATTTCATTTCCGCGATTGCCTGGAGGACTTTAGCTGAACGCTCTTAAGCCTTGGTATCAACGATGAGCCTTTAGCCCGCTTCGGCGATAAAGACGCTCATGGTGCGTGCTTCGACCCTGACCTTTTCATTGGGCCTGTATTTACGATGTGTCGCTTTTCCGGGCGGCTGTTTCGTGTCCAGGATCTTGGTCCATTTCTTACCCCACGCTGCGGGCGGAAATGTGAAATTCAAGGGTTCGTAGTGCGCATTGAAGAAAATTAGGAAAGTGTCATCGACAATCAACTCTCCTCGCTCGTCGGTATAGTTCAGTGCCTTGCCGTTCAGGTAAACCCCTAGCGATTTTGCTATTGAACCCTGCTTCCAGTCGTCGTCCGTCATTTCCTCACCGGTGGGCCTGATCCATGCAATGTCTGCGACACCGTGTATAGGCCGGCCGTGAAACCATCGACGTCGGTGTAGTGCGGGGTGCGTTTTGCGCAGTCTGACTGCTTCGCTGACGAAGTCAACCAGATCCTGGTCCTTTTCGTCCCACTTGTACCAGGAGATCGGGTTGTCCTGACAATAAGCGTTGTTGTTTCCGTATTGAGTTCGCCCCATCTCATCGCCGCCCAGGATCATTGGAATTCCCTGTGACAGAATCAGACTCGCCAGGAAGTTGCGCTGCCGTTGATTCCCGGATCGTCGGTCGGCCCTTCAACGCCGCAGTTCCAGGAGCGGTTATGGCTTTCACCGTCTCGGTTGTCTTCGCCGTTAGCCTCGTTGTGTTTCTCGTTGTAGGAAACCAGATCCCGAAGCGTGAAACCGTCGTGAGCAGTCACAAAGTTCACGCTGGCATAGGGTCTGCGTCCGGTGGTTTCGTACAGGTCTGGGCTTCCGGTCAGCCGGTAGGCAAAATCACCGAGGGTCGCCCCTTCGCCCCGCCAGTAGTCGCGGATAGTGTCCCGGTACTTTCCGTTCCACTCGGACCACGCGGGAGGGAAGTTCCCCACTTGGTAACCGCCCTCTCCCACGTCCCAAGGCTCAGCGATCAGTTTGACCTGGCTGACGACCGGGTCCTGTTGAATCAAATCGAAGAAAGCCGACAGTCTGTCGACGTCGTGCAGTTCCCTGGCGAGGGTGGAGGCAAGGTCAAACCGGAAGCCGTCGACGTGCATCTCGATAATCCAATAGCGCAGCGAATCCATAATCAGCTGGAGCACGTGCGGGTGACGCATGTTGAGGCTGTTGCCTGTTCCCGTGTAGTCCATGTAGTACTGGCGGTTGTCCTGGACCAGCCGATAGTAGGCGGCGTTGTCAATGCCCTTGAAGCAGAGGGTCGGTCCCATGTGATTGCCTTCCGCAGTGTGGTTGTAGACCACGTCCAGGATCACTTCGATACCCTCCTGGTGCAGGGTCTTGACCATTTGTTTGAACTCCTGCACCTGGCGACCCACGGGCCCGGGTGTCTGGTACTCGCTGTGAACTGCCAGGTAGCCGATCGAGTTGTAGCCCCAGTAATTCCGCAGGCCGCGTTCGATGAGATGGGCATCATGAACGAAGTGATGAACCGGGAGAAGTTCAACCGCAGTTATTCCCAGGTGAGCAAAGTGCTTGAGTGCGACCGGGTGAGACAGTGCCTCGTAGGTGCCGCGAATTCTCTCGGGAATGTCCGGGTGAAGCATTGAGAATCCCTTGACATGCGTTTCATAGACGATTGTTTCGTTCCACGGGATCCGCGGCAAACGGTCGGTTCCCCAGTCGAAGTAAGGGCTGATAACTACGGATTTAGGCATGTACGCGGCGCTGTCCGCTTCGTTAAGGGGCCCGTTCGAGTCTGAGAAATGATAAGTGAACAAAGCTTCATTCCACTTAACCGGGCCGTCGATGGCTTTTGAATAAGGGTCAAGGAGAAGCTTTCCCGCACAGCACCGGTGCCCAGCCTCGGGATCCCAGGGACCGTGTACCCGGAAGCCATAACGCTGACCGGGAAGGACATCTGGAAGATATCCATGCCAGCAGAAGCCGGTCACCTCCGGCAGTTGCACCCTGGTTTCCTCACCGTTTTCGTCGAAAAGGCAAAGTTCTACCTTTTCTGCGACTTCAGAAAACAACGAAAAGTTTGTTCCGGTTCCGTCGTAGTTTGCCCCCAAGGGATAAGGGGAGCCGGGCCAAATTCTCATCCTGAGCCTCCCTTTTGATGTTCAGAAAGAGATACAGAGAGTGAAATGCGGTTGATTCTATCGTAACAGACGCAGGACCGAAGGGATAACCGTACCGCGCAGACGAACTTGCACGAACAAAGCCCCTCATCCGTGTAATCCGCGCAATCCGTGCTATCCGCGGGGAGATGACCTGCCCGCGGATAGGACGGATCACACGGATAGCGCGGATGGTAAGCGGGCGGCCTCCAGGAGCGAAGGCGGGCCTGGGGTTGCACGCCCCGGTTGTTGAGTGTAACCTCGAAATAAAGCCCGTCTAAGCAGTTCAGCTCCATGCACAAACTGGTGGCCCGGGAGATACCGGCAACTGGAAGATGTCGAGTTGTAATTGAGGCTCTGACTCCGGAGATCGATTGCGGGCGAGTCCCAATCAAGCGCGTGGTGGGCGAGACGGTCGCAGTGGAGGCCGATATTTTCGTCGATGGGCACGACCGGATCTCGGCCGTTCTTTTGTTCAGGCCTCTTGGTGAAGCTGATTGGTTTGAGACTCCCTTCCGGGAACTCCGAAATGACCGCTGGCGGGCCGAATTCACCGTCGACAGACTGGGCCGCTACGAATACTCGGCCGAAGCATGGGTCGATCATTTCGCAACTTGGCGATGGGATCTCCGCAAAAGGGTGGAAGCCGGACAGGTTACGGCAACCGATCTGCTGATCGGAAGCCGATTAGTCCAGCAGGCGCTCGAGCGGGCCCAGGCAGACGACCGCCGGCGGCTAAAGAGGTGGGCCGATTCAATGACATTGGTGACGGATCCGGGCGAGGCGGCGCACCTGGCCTTGGCGGACGAACTGCTCGATCTCATGTGTCGGTACCCAGACCGAACTCTCAGCACAAGGTATGGGAAGAACCTGCCGGTCGTGGTCGACCCAGAGAGGGCTCGGTTCAGCTCCTGGTATGAGCTGTTCCCCAGATCTGCCAGTCCGAGTCCCGATCGTCACGGTACTTTTCGAGATGTTGAGAACCAACTGCCCAGACTGGCCAGGATGGGGTTCGACGTGCTCTATCTTCCCCCCATACATCCCATCGGACAAACTAATCGCAAAGGAAAGAACAACACACCGGTCCCTGATCCCACCGACGTTGGCAGTCCCTGGGCCATTGGTTCGCAGGCGGGCGGCCACAAAACCGTGGATCCTCATCTGGGGACCCTGGAGGACTTCCGTTCGCTTGTCAGCAAAGCCAAGGAGCAGGGAATCGACATCGCGCTGGATATCGCCTTTCAGTGTTCGCCGGATCATCCATATACCGCTGAGCATCCGGAATGGTTCCGGCACAGGCCGGACGGGACGATCCAGTACGCCGAGAATCCACCTAAGAAATATGAGGATATTTATCCTTTCGACTTTGAGACAACCGAGTGGGAAGCGTTATGGCAAGAGCTTAAGGACGTCGTTTTCTTTTGGATTGACCAGGGAGTACGGATTTTCAGAGTGGATAATCCCCACACCAAACCTTTTCAGTTCTGGACATGGCTGATTGATGAGGTCAAGTCGCAGTATCCCGAAGTAATTTTCCTCTCAGAAGCCTTTACGCGCCCGAGAATCATGTACCATCTGGCTAAAGTCGGTTTTACGCAGTCGTACACCTATTTCCCGTGGCGAAATACGGCCTGGGAACTGCGTCAATATCATGCTCAATTAACGAAAACCGAAGTTCGGGAGTATTTTCGACCGAACTCCTGGCCCAATACGCCGGACATTCTGACCGAGTACCTCCAAACCGGTGGCAGGCCCGCTTTCATGGCAAGGCTTGTACTGGCCGCCACCCTAACCGCAAACTACGGGATTTACGGCCCGGCATATGAAGTCTGTGAGAACCGTCCGCGCGAGCCGGGCAGTGAGGAGTATCTCGACTCGGAGAAGTACCAGATCCGGCACTGGGCGAGCGAAAGCCATAAGGAGAATATTTCCGATTTCATTGCACTGATTAACCGCATTCGCAGAGAAAATCGGGCGCTCCAGAGCGACTGGAGTCTCTGTTTTTACGACTGTGACAACCCCCAGATCCTGTGTTACTCGAAACGGACTGATGATTTCTTGAATGTCATATTGGTGGTTGTCAACCTCGACCCGCATCATGCTCAGGCAGGTTGGATTGAGGCTCCGCCTGAACAGATGGGAATTGAGCAGAAGGATGCCTATCAGGTCCACGACCTGATCAGCGGGGCCAGATACCTGTTTCAGGGCCGCCGCAACTTCGTTTCCCTCGATCCCGTCAGAGTCCCGGCTCACATCTTCCGAGTGCGGAGAAAAGTGAGGTCGGAACGTGATTTTGAATATTACTTGTGACAGACACCGGGTCTTTCTTGACGCTGTTGTGAGAGTTCCTGGGTCGGCCTGCTCCGTTTATGTCAACTGACAGCCTCTGGTACAAAGACGCGATCATTTACGAACTGCACGTACGTTCTTTTAACGACGCCAACGGCGATGGAATCGGAGATTTTGCGGGCTTGACTCAAAAACTCGATTACCTCCAGGACCTGGGCATAACAGCAATCTGGCTTCTGCCTTTCTACCCATCGCCACTGCGAGATGACGGGTACGATATTGCGGATTACAAAGACGTCCATCCAGCCTACGGAACGCTGCGCGATTTCAAGCACTTTCTGAAGGAGGCACACGGGCGTGGTTTGCGCGTGATAACGGAACTGGTCTTGAATCACACGTCAGATCAGCATCCGTGGTTTCAGCGAGCGCGGCGTGCTCGGCGAGGAACCAGTGCCCGGGACTTTTACGTCTGGACGGACGATCCCCGCAAGTTTTCCGAGGCGCGCATTATCTTCAAGGATTTTGAATCGTCGAACTGGAGCTGGGACCCGGTTGCCGGCTCTTATTACTGGCACCGTTTTTACTCGCACCAGCCGGATCTGAATTACGACAACCCGGCCGTTCACCGCGCGGTTCTCAACGCGCTCGATTTCTGGCTCGATATGGGGGTGGACGGGATGCGTTTGGACGCGATTCCATATCTTTACGAGCGGGAAGGAACGAACTGCGAGAATCTGCCTGAAACACATGCTTTTTTGAAAAAGCTGCGCGCCCACCTGGACAGGAAATACAACGATCGCATGTTGCTTGGAGAGGCAAATCAATGGCCGGAGGATTCGGCTGCCTACTTCGGAAACGGTGACGAATGCCATATGGCGTTTCACTTTCCCCTGATGCCGAGGCTTTTTATGGCCATTCGGACAGAGGACCGTTTTCCGATCATCGATATCATGGACCAGACTCCCGCTATCCCGGAAACCGCCCAGTGGGCGCTGTTTCTTCGCAATCATGACGAATTGACTCTGGAGATGGTGACCGATGAAGAGCGGGATTACATGTACAGGGTCTATGCGAGCGATCCCCAGGCTCGTATCAACCTCGGAATCCGCCGCCGGTTGGCGCCGCTGCTCGGCAATCATCGCCGCAAGATCGAGTTAATGAAAGGATTGCTCTTTTCGCTTCCAGGAACTCCGGTGCTTTACTACGGCGACGAGATCGGGATGGGGGACAATATCTATCTCGGCGACCGGAACGGTGTTCGAACACCGATGCAATGGGGGCCCGACCGGAATGCCGGATTCTCGCGGTCAAATCCGCAGCGCCTTTATCTTCCTGTGATCATTGACCCTGAGTACCATCACGAATCGGTCAACGTTGAGGCTCAACAAAACAACCCTCATTCTCTGCTTTGGTGGACCAAACGGCTGATCGGGTTTCGGAAACGATTGAGAGCCTTTGGTCGTGGCAGCATCGAATTTCTCTATCCGGCCAATCCGAAAATCCTGGCCTTCATTCGCCGTTTTGAAGAGGAGACGGTCTTGGTGCTGGCGAACCTCTCGCGATTCGTCCAGTGCGCCCAGTTGGACCTGTCCTCCTTTGCAGGTAAGCATCTTGTCGAAATTTTCGGTCAGACCGTCTTTCCTCCGGTTGCGGAGCAACCATACTTCTTTACCTTGGGTCCGCATACGTTTTACTGGTTCGGGATTCGTGAGGTGAAGGATGAGGTGAGAGTAGCAAGCAGAACGGAAATCCCGATTCTGACTGAAGTACGGACTTGGAGCGAGATCTTGAAAGGGAGGCGGCGTCCGAGCTTTGAAGCGATGCTTCCAGAATATCTGGAAACCAGGCGCTGGTTTGGCGGGAAAGCTCGTAAGATCCGGTCAGCGCGGATTCAGGAAGTGGTTTCTTTCCCCTATGACGACTCCCGTGCATACCTGTGTTTTGTCCTGGTGGAATATGTTCAAGGCGATGGGGAAATCTACCTCCTGCCCCTCAATTTCGCCTCCGGCGGGAAAAGCCAGGAGATCATAGAGGAAAACTCCCAGGCTGTGGTGGCGCGGTTGGCGGGCGGCCGGGCGGGAGAGGCGGAAACGCTCGTTTATGAGCCCATTTTCGATCCTGGATTTGCGAACGCCCTTCTGCGCTTCATGCGAGCCCGGCGGTCCCTTCGCGGAGACAATGGTGAAATCCAGGGATGGACGATCCGAAAGGCCAGGCAATTGACGGGATCGCTGGAGGAGTTGGTGCCTGCGGCGATCCACGCGGAGCAGACCAACACATCAGTTATTTTTGGCCAGCAGTTCATCCTGAAGCTCTTTCGCAAGCTCGAGCCGGGCATCAACCCCGAGCTCGAAATCGGGCGCTTTCTGACCGAACGGGGCTTCGAGCACGTCCCGCGGGTTGTTGGTGCAATTGAATATGCAAAAGCCCCCGATCAGCCGATCAGTGTGGCCATCCTGCAGGAATACGTTCCCAACCAGGGAGACGCCTGGGATTACACGCTGGAGGTTCTGAAGCGGTATTTCGAGCGTGTATTGGCGAGGTCCGTACACGAAAAGCAGAGACTTGTGAAAAGTCCCCGGGGTTCACCGTTCAAACTGCTCGACAGCGAGGTTCCCGAGGAGATGCTCGAGATCATCGGAACTTATCTGGAATCAGCGCGTCTTTTGGGTGAACGAACCGGCGAGATGCATTTGGTCCTCGCCTCGGAAAAGGACAACCCGGATTTTTCCGCGGAAGCATTTACGACGCTGTCGCAGCGTTCCCTGTTCCAGTCTTTGCGAACTCTCACTACCCAGGTGCTGGGACTTCTTCGGTCACGCCTCTCCGTGTTGCCGGAATCCATCCGGGAACAAGCCGAATCCCTTTCTCTGAAAAGTGATTCGATCATGGCGATCTTTAAGTCGCTCCTGGGTCAGAGAATCAATGCTTTCCGCATTCGGATTCACGGTGACTACCACTTGGGGCAGGTGCTGTACACCGGCAAAGATTTCGTGATCATCGATTTTGAAGGCGAGCCGGCGAGGCCACTCGGGGAACGTCGGCTCAAGCATTCCCCCTTGCGGGATGTCGCCGGTATGTTGCGCTCGTTTGACTACGCCGTTCATAAGGCTCTCAGGGTCCAGCAGGAGAGTGGTTTGATCCGGAAGGAGGATGAATCGGTACTGGAGCCCCTGGCCGGAGTCTGGTTCACCTGGGTTTCAGTCGTGTTTCTCAAAGCGTATCTCGCCATTGCGTCGCCGGGCGGTTTCCTGCCCGAAAATCCCGCTCACCTGCGGCTGCTCCTGAGGATTCTTCTGCTCGAGAAGGCCATCTACGAACTCGGCTATGAGCTCAACAATCGGCCAGACTGGGCGTCGATCCCTATAAGCGGGATTCACCGATTAATTGGAAGTCCTGAGGAGGATTGACACGGAGGCTTATCCGTTATGACCACGAGTGCTGAAGAGGCGACACTCCTGAGCAGCGACGACTTTCATTATCTGAAGGAAGGAAAACATCTGCGTTTGTATTGGAAACTCGGGTCTCACCTCGGGACAGTTGACAGCCGGCCGGGAACTTTCTTTAGCGTCTGGGCGCCAAATGCCGAGCGGGTTTCGATCATAGGTAATTTCAACGAATGGTCCAAGGAGACACACCTGATGACTCAACGAGGCGACTCGGGGATCTGGGAAGCCTTTGTTGAGGATATCGGCCGGGGAACCGTCTACAAATACCACGTGGTTTCGCGTCATTCTGGGCATCGGGCGGACAAATCGGATCCTTTCGCCTTCCACACCGAGGTGCCGCCCGCAACCGCTTCAATCGTGTGGGACCTGGAATACGAGTGGAACGACAGAGACTGGCTCAAGGATCGAGCTCATAGGCAGGATTTGGCTGCGCCAATTTCGATTTACGAAGTCCACCTTGGCTCCTGGATGAGGGTGCCTGAAGAGAACAATCGTTTTCTCACTTACGTGGAGTTGGCGGACAGGCTGGCAGAGTACGTAAGCCGGCTCGGGTTTACCCATGTCGAATTCCTTCCCGTTATGGAGCATCCGTTCTACGGTTCCTGGGGCTACCAGACCACCGGCTATTTTGCTCCGACCAGCCGTTACGGCACTCCCCAGGATTTCATGTACCTGATCGATGTTCTCCATCAGCACGATATTGGCGTAATCCTGGACTGGGTGCCGTCACATTTCCCGAGCGATGAGCACGGCCTGGCCTTTTTCGACGGCACCCATCTGTATGAACACGCCGACCCGCGCCGAGGGATCCATCCCGAGTGGAACACGCACCTCTTCGACTACGCGCGACCAGAGGTGCAAAGCTTTCTTCTCAGCAGCGCTTTCTTCTGGCTGGACGTTTATCACGTCGACGCATTGCGTGTGGATGCGGTGGCTTCCATGTTGTATCTCGACTATGGCCGCAAGCCCGGGGAATGGGTCCCAAACGAGCACGGCGGAAGGGAAAACCTGGACGCCGTGGCATTTCTAAGGCGTTTCAACGAGGAAGTTTACCGATGGTACCCGGGAGTTCAGACCATTGCTGAAGAATCGACCGCCTGGCCGGCTGTTTCAAGACCGACCTATGTCGGAGGACTTGGCTTCGGTTACAAATGGGACATGGGATGGATGCACGATACCCTGAAGTACATGTCGCAGGATCCTTTCTACCGCAGATACCATCACGACAAGCTGACTTTTCGAATGATGTACGCCTTTCAGGAAAACTATATCCTCCCTCTGTCGCATGACGAAGTCGTTCACGGAACAGGATCCTTGCTGAGCAAAATGCCGGGGGACGAGTGGCGTAGGCATGCTAACCTGCGCACGCTGTTCGGTTACATGTATGGTCTGGGCGCCAAGAAGCTGCTTTTCATGGGCGGCGAATTCGGACAGTGGCGGGAATGGGATCATGATGGAAGTCTTGACTGGCACCTACTCGAGTTCCCCAGCCATCAGCAGCTGCAAGACTGGGTGCGTGACTTGAATCAGGTCTATCGCCGCGAGCCGGCATTGTACGAAATCGATTTCGAGCCTTCGGGGTTTGAGTGGGTGGATTGTTGCGATACCGAATCCAGTACGATCAGTTTCCTTCGGCACGCCCGAACCAATCAGGACCTGATTCTGGTTGTCTGCAATTTCACACCTCTCCCGCGTTTTAACTATCAACTGGGAGTGCCGCGGGGCGGGTTCTGGCGGGAAATCCTGAACAGCGATGCCCATTATTACGGGGGGAGCGGACACGGAAATCTGGGAGGCGTCGAGGCCGCTCCAATTTACTCACACAACCGCCCGCACACTCTGAACCTGACCGTCCCGCCGCTGGCCGTGATCATGCTTAAGAGCGAGGCATAGTTCCGAGATGCCTCCGGCGCCCACGAGAGTGCTGGTCTTCTCCCGGACGCTTTCGTCGGTGTTCTCCGTTGCCTGGCAGGAACGAATGAAGGAGGTCTTCCCATGAGGACACCGTCGTCGACTTATCGCCTTCAGTTTCATAAGGACTTCCGATTTGAGGACGCCCGGAAGCTTGTCGACTACTTTGACAAGCTGGGGATTACCGATCTTTACAGTTCGCCGATATTTCAGGCACGACCTGGCAGCACGCATGGTTACGACGTGGTTGATCCGACATCCGTAAACCAGGAACTGGGCGGGCGGGCGGAGTTAAATCTTCTGGCAGGGGAGCTCCGGTCTCGAGGCATGGGTTTGTTGCTCGACATCGTCCCCAATCATATGGCGGTCAGCCTGGACAACCCCTGGTGGTATGACATCCTGGAAAACGGGAGACGATCACCTTATGCAGATTACTTCGATATTGATTGGAACCCAGCCTCAGGCATTGCCGAGAACAAGGTGATACTCCCGATTCTTCGGACCGTGTACGCGGAGGCGCTTGAAGGTCAGCGGTTAAGGCTCTTCCTGGATGACAAAGGGATTGCCATTCGCTACTATGGCCTGCGTCTTCCACTCGAGTTGGCCACCACCCGTCAGATTCTTACTCATCGCTTGGAGAGTTTCGAGGACCGGGAAGCAAAAGCGGCCATAGTGGATATCAGCGCGGCTATCAACGAATGGTCGAAGACCCAGTCCGAACTTTCGCAGTCGAACGTCCCGGTCGACGATGCTTCAGAGGATCTCCCTCATAACACGATGCCGGTAGTCGACCCCGAAGAAACCCGCCAGACGGGTCAGGTGATTCGGACCATGTTGTGGGAGGTCTACAGCAATAATCCAGAAGCCAGGGCTTTTCTTGATCACAACATCGCTCTGTTCAACGGTCGTAAAGGAGAGCCGGAAAGCTTCAACCTGCTTGACGCACTCTTGAATTCCCAGTGGTATCGCCTGAGTTTCTGGCGGACGGCTTTGGACAACATCAACTACCGCCGGTTTTTTAACATCAGTGACTTGATCAGCTTGCGGACGGAACAGCCGGAAGTATTCGATTCCACTCATCGTCTCGTCTTCGAGTTGCTTAGGGAAGGACATCTGTCCGGCCTGCGCATTGATCACATCGACGGGCTTCGGGATCCGCACGAGTACCTGGACCGACTCCAGAGTGTCTGGCGCAGGATGGCTCGAGAGGCTGACCAGGCAGAAACCGATCTTTACATCGTTATCGAAAAAATCCTTTCGGGGGAGGAAGATCTCCCGGATGCACTGGGGGCATGCGGCACTACCGGCTACGACTACCTGAACGTGCTAAATCGTCTCTTTTTGGAACCCGAGGGGCTGACCAGGCTGGAACGGTTTTATTCGGAGTTCACCGGTCTTTCTTCGAGCTTCCAAGATGTCGAGTATGAGAAGAAGAAACTGGTGATCGGCCGGAAGTTCTATTCCGAGTTTATGGCTCTCAAAGACCAGTTCGACCGGATCGCAAACCGTGATCGATATGGTCGGGACCTGTCTCGCCGCGAACTCGAAAAAACCCTTCTCGAAGCCACTGCCTGTCTCCCCGTTTACCGTACATATGTGCGTTCATTTTCGGTCTCCGAACAAGATAAGCAGGTTCTGGACCGAACATTCGCCATGGTAAGAGCCAGGAATCCTCTCTTAAGCGCAGCGGCTCAGAGATTTCTCAAACGGGTTTTGACTCTGGATTTCACGTCGGCCGCGACCGAAGACGACAAGCACCGCTGGCTGGCTTTTGTAATGCGCTGGCAACAGTTCACCGGACCGGTGGCAGCTAAGGGTGTGGAAGACAGTGCCCTTTACTCCTACAACTGCCTCATTTCTCTGAATGAGGTCGGGAGCGACCCGGCGGCCGGAAGCGTCTCCCCCACGGAGTTCCACCGATACAATCAGAAAAGACTCGAGCGTTGGCCCTCTTCCATGAACGCGACTTCCACTCACGATACCAAGCGCGGTGAAGATGCACGAGCCAGATTGAACGTTTTATCGGAGATGTCGGAGAGCTGGACACGAAAGGTTGGGCAATGGTCGCGCTGGAACCGGAAGTTCCGCCGCGAAATTGATGGCAAGACACTTCCGGATGATAACCAGGAAATCATGCTTTACCAAACGCTCGTCTCATCCTGGCCTCTTCTTGAAAAGGAGATGCCGGAATGGAAGGATCGTCTCGAGGGCTACGTTGAGAAAGCGATGCGCGAGGCGCAGGCGTACAGCAACTGGCGGCGACCAAATGAAGCCAACGAGAGCGCCGTCAAGGAGTTCATGATGCGCATCCTGACAAAGTCGCGCTCTAATCACTTCCTTTCGGACTTTCTCGACTTCGAGCGCGAAGTCGCCTTTTTCGGGGCCCTCAACGGACTCTCCCAGGTCCTCCTCAAGATCGTATCCCCCGGGGTCCCGGACTTCTTCCAGGGGACCGAAATGTGGAACCTGGCCATGGTGGACCCCGACAATAGACGCCCGATCGACTTTCGTACTCGAATCATGCACTTGGAGAGAATTCTTGCTGCCGGGGAGGGGATAAGAGACCTGGCGGCCGAATACCTGGCCGACTGGAAAAGCGGTGCCATCAAGCTTCTGGTGACCTCCCGATTTCTGAACTTTAGGCGCGAAAACAGGGATCTGTTTGAAGCGGGAAGCTACGCGGGCGCGGAGACCTCGGGGCAGCGTCGTGAATTTCTTTGCGCTATCCTGCGTAGCCATGCAGAAAAGTGGGTTCTTGCCGCCGTTCCAAGACTAGTAACCAACCTGGTCCACCATGGACAGTTCCCGACAGGGCAAGACGTCTGGCAGGACACGGTCATTATGCTACCCAGCGAAGCGCCGGCCAATTGGCGGAACATCTTGACCGGGGAACAGGTGAGCGCTCGCTCGGCCGGTCCGAACCAGGTCCTGGATGCCTCCGCCGTCTTCGAGACCTTGCCGGTCGCCGCCCTGTCCGCCTGAAATTTGGGAACATTGCCCCGAAGTTAAAAAGTGAAAGAGTAGACTCGACTGTCCGCGAATTTACCGGTTATTCTCCTGATATGAAGCAATGGCTCTGTGTAGCACTTCTGGCAACTCTTTCAACGGCAGGGGTATTAGCCCAGCCGGCAGCAATCAACGGCACCCGCATCCTGAAACACATCAAGGTCCTGGCCTCCGATGATTTCGAAGGCCGAAAGCCGGGGACCCAGGGCGAGGAGAAGACCGTTGACTACCTGATCCAGCAGTTTAAGTCGATGGGACTTGCGCCGGGAAACACCGACGGAACCTACGTCCAGAAAGTCCCGCTGGTGGGTATGAATCCAACGCCGTCGCCATTGACGTTCATGAAGGACGACGAAAAAGTAAACCTTCGCCATAAGCAGGATTTCATCGCATGGACCCGGCGGGTGACAAATCGAGTTTCGCTTGAGTCCTCTGATCTTGTCTTCGCGGGGTATGGAATCGAAGCCCCTGAGTATGACTGGAATGATTTCAGCGGAGTCGACGTTACCGGCAAGACCATCGTGGTGCTGGTGAATGATCCACCAATCAGCGGACCTGACGGTCAGTTGGACCCGGAGGTATTCGGCGGGAAGGCCATGACCTACTACGGCCGATGGACATACAAGTACGATAAAGGTGCGGAGATGGGCGCCGCCGGAATCCTGATCGTCCACGAGACAGGCCCTGCTGGTTACCCATGGAGCGTCGTCCAGGGGTTTGCTGGTGAGCGCTTTGATCTGGTCACGCCTGATGGGAACGCCGGGAAGGCAGCGGTCGAAGGCTGGCTCTCACTCGAGGCTGCCCGTAATCTGTTTAAGATGGCCGGACAAGATTTCGACTCGCTGAAGCAGGCCGCGGCAAAACGCGGCTTTCGGGCGATGCCTCTCGGCGTGGAGGTGTCAGTCTCCCTGGAAAACCAGATGCGTACCTTGGATTCGAGGAACGTTGTAGCAAGACTGGATGGGGCCGACCCTAAACTACGAGACGAATACATTATCTATATGGCCCATTGGGACCATTTGGGAAAAGGCGATCCGGTAGATGGAGACGACATTTACAATGGGGCTAAGGACAATGCCTCAGGCGTTGCAGCCCTGCTGGAGATCGCCAAGGCCTTCACAACGGTGAAGCCGGCCCCGAAACGGTCGGTTCTGTTCCTGGCGGTAACGGCCGAAGAACAAGGTCTGCTGGGCTCAGAATACTATGCCGCCCGCCCGATCTATCCACTGGAGAAGACACTGGCGGCCATCAACATGGACGCCTTGAATCTTTGGGGGCGAACTCGGGATATTACTGTGATCGGGATGGGAGCGTCGCAACTGGACGATTATCTCGAGAAAGCGGCCGCTGGACAGGGGCGTCGATTGCGACCGGATCCCGAGCCGGAAAAGGGATACTACTACCGCTCCGACCATTTCAACTTTGCGAAACGAGGCGTGCCGGCTCTTTATACCGACGAAGGCGTGGAGTTCATCGACAGACCGGACGACTACGGGATGAGAGTGCGTGAAAGGTATACCAACGAAGACTACCACGCACCTTCGGACGAAGTGAAGCCCGACTGGGACTTGGGCGGAATTGTCGAAGATGCCCGGTTGTTTTTTGTCGTGGGCTACGACGTGGCAAACGCTGTCCGGTGGCCTGAATGGCGGGCGAATAGTGAATTTCGGGCGATTCGGGAGAGGATGTTGAGAAAATGAGGAAGGGTACCTGAAAAACGGTACCGCAGGCTATCTTGGCTTCGGAACAAAAAACCAAGCCGTGTGAGCGCTTCGACCCCTGAAAGCATAGCGTATTGACCCAGTTACAGTTCCAGCGGACATGTTTCTCAAAAACAATGACGCAAAGCTCAAAACTCGCGAGAAGATTCGTGGAGAAGGAGTCAGTAAAATGAGCAATCTTCCGATAGAATTCGCTATCATTCCATGTTATCACTGAAATTCGGAGCCGAAAGGGGTTGTGAGTGACCCGACTGGAGAAAACCGCGCTCGGACTTGTCTTGCTCTGTGCAGTCGTCGTTCGCGCATGGAATCTCGATAGGGATCCGCTCTGGGTCGACGAAGCCGAGTCCTGCATCAACGCCCTTACGATTCTGGACCATGGTTGCCCCGTGAACCATTACCTCGGGATGCCGCTTTTCGAGAACACCCTGATAAAGCTGTGGCCCGAGAGCGAAGAGTATGAGTTCCGAGATTTAAGCTACTCATCAAAGGGAGTGGCTATCTACCATGGCTGGCTGCCGCTCTATTCGATAGCTGCCGCTTTCTGGCTTGCCGGCATTGAGCCGGATCAGCCGAAGGAACAGGTTGAGTTTCGCTACTCTGTTAGCGACATGGCTTTTCGGACGAAGGTTGCTCGTCTGCCTTCTGTGATCTTCAGCATTGTCTTTCTTCTAGCGCTTTTCCGGGCGGGATACCTGATCTTCGATCGCGCAGCCGGATGGGCGGCCCTGTTGCTGGCTTCGTTCTCGCCGCTTTACGTCTGGTATGCCTGGCAGGCGCGGTATTACTCGCCGACCGTTGCTCTTAACATCTTGTGTTTATTGTGCGCTTGGCTCATGCTTCAGAGGGGAAGATGGCGTGATTTTCTTTTAGGCGCGCTCAGCTTCGTCCTTCTCTTCCACACTCACATGATTTTTTGGTTTGCGGGCGGCCTTGTTTGCCTCGCGCTGACGCCTCTGCTGCTGCGGCATCCGCAAGGGCTTAAGAAAGTTGTTGTTTTCGGGCTCCTGATTGTCGCGGGGACAGTTCCCTGGTTGATCTTGACTGGATTTCTGGAGGAAGCCAGCAGGATGCCGAAAGCCTGGTCGCTTCTGCAATTTCCTGAGGCGTTTATTGAACCTCTTTCCAGGCGAAACGCCGTACCAATTGCTATCGGAGGGGTCTGGCTGGGAGCAAGCTTCTTGCTCAGAAGACATCTTCCGAAACGATTCACGGAACCGCTTTTGCCTTGGATGTCGGCTCTTCTTTTTCTGGCATTCTGGTTGATGGTCAACTTTCTTGCTTTTACGTTCATGATGCCTGCGGCGAGCTACTTCTACCTCCGTTTGGTTCTTGGGCTCGTCGCTCCAGGGGTCCTGTTGACTGCCGCATTATTCTCCGCGCTCGGACAATTATCTTCACGTCGTCGACCAATAGTTGTTTGCATCGCACTAGTGATCGCCTACCTTGCTGGCTGGGAGCGTGCTTACGCCCTGCGGCTATCCACTCGAGACCTGGCTCGTTCCGATGTGGTGGAAGGGATAGATTTCCTACGGCAGATAGAATTGAGGCCGGGAACCCGAATATACGCCACTCCGAGCGCAAATCTCATCCTGACCTTCTATAGCGGGGTTCCGATTCAGACGATAGCCCCGATACGGAAGTCGTTTCTCGAGAATTACCCGGGTGACATTGTCATCATAGAGGCGTTTCGACGCTATAACGCTCCGCCAATTCCACCCGAGGAAGTGGCCGAGTTGGCGCGGAATATCGGACTGGAGTTGAGCGAAGAGGAAGCCAGAGAAACCAGCCGTACGCTTCGACGCCTGATGACCGCAGCCTACGCGGCCGAACGCGGTGCTGTCGCTGTAACTCCGCCTCCGCCGAGGCACGATCGCCTCTTCGAGTATCTGACGCCAATTCAACGACAGCGCCAGGAGCAGTTTTTGAAGAACTACTTCAGGGATCCGACCTCTTACCTGCTTTTGCAGGGGTTTCCGTTTCCGGATCTTTCAGTCTGGTGGGAGTTGTTCTTTTATCGATTCAGCGAGCCCGAAAAGAGGACTGGCCCGAACGTGAACTACGCTTGTCGAATAAAAGGCGCAACAGCCACTGTTCTCCGGTCAAATTGGGTCATCTTTGAGAGTCCGGGAAGTCGGTCTAAGACCACCGAAGACAAGCGAGGTGATCAGGAGAAAAAGGACTTCGCTGTGTCCTTCCGTTCGCCGAACACCGGCGAGTGAAAGCGCGGGCAAGCCTTAATTTGCAGCCAGACTATCCGGTGCGGGCAGTATTCCACAATAAGCCGTCTCCCTTTTGCAGCCTTTTCGTCTATCGCTTGCCCTTGCAATTACCGCCGCTCAGGGATTTGCAGTGCCTCCGACTGATGTCTTAGGCTACACTACCAGCGAATGGCGTTTACCTCTTCAAGCAAACCGCACGATGCAAAGGTTCTTGTCGTCGACGATGAAGTCGCGAACCTGCAAAAGCTTTATCGCACGCTCGTCGGTCGTTATCCGGTATTAGCCGCCAAAAGCGGCGGTGAAGCTTTGCGTTTCCTCGAGCAAGATCCGGAAATCGCCGTAATTGTGACCGACCAACGGATGCCGGACATGACCGGGATTGATCTTCTGCGCCATAGCTTAACCACTCACCCAAATGCCATACGGGTGATTTTAACGGGGTTCACGGATGCCGACGTCTTGATGGACGCCATCAATACCTGCAAGGTCTTCCGCTACCTGGTCAAGCCCTGGGAGCCGGTTGATCTTCTGGTCACCATTGAGCGGGGCTTGGAGACATATCGGTTGACGCTCGAAAATGAGCGCTTCCGGCGCGAGTTGATAAGAAGGGAGCGATTGGCGAGGGAACTCGAAATTGCACGGGAGATCCAGCGGTACATCCTTCCACCTTGTTGTCCGGCACTGCCCGGGTATGAGGTGGCGGTGGAATACCACCCGGCATGGGAGGTGGGCGGTGACCTCTACGATTTTCATTACTCACCGGAAACCGGGATTGTTCAGATGGTGCTAGGCGACGTTTCCGGCAAATCGGTCCCGGCGGCCCTGTACGGCGCTGTTTTCAGCGGTCAATTGCGCACCTTGTTCGCTCAACCCAAGTCTCCGGCAGATTCGCTCTCTTTTCTGAATGCGAGTCTGATCGGGAGAACCCGTGAAGCCAGTTATATCGCGGTTGGGTTTCTCAGGCTGGATCTGGCGACCAACTGCCTCACTTTTGCTAACGGAGGTATGCCATATCCTTTTTGCGTCGGGTCAAACGGCGTTACCCGGCTGGAACTGCCGGGCCTTCCTCTGGGTTTGTTCGCGGATGGGAAGTACGAACAGACGCATATGGCGATTCAGCCGGGAGATCTCGTCGTTCTGGCAAGTGACGGATGCACAGAAGCGGAGGATTTCAGAGGTGAACCCTTCGGGGATGAAAGAGTGATCAGCTGTATCGAGAAACATCGCGACGAGCCTCTTGACCGGCTGGTCCGCAGCCTCTACGACGAGGTGTGCCGTTTCATGCAAGGCAATGAGATTCGCGATGACATCACACTCCTTGCCCTTCGCAGACGAGACTCTGGGGACTGAGACGCAAGGAGCAAGAAGCCAGAAGTCGGGAGCCGGAACGCAGAAGCAAGAAGCTGGGAGGCGGGGGCCAGGAGCTAGTCAGGTGATTTTCCCGGAGTAAGGAATGATTAATCGAAAGGTCGCGCCTCGCTCCGGCCTGCTTTCAACTCGTAATTCGCCGCCGAGACGTGCCACCCGGCTGGAGATATGCGATAGGCCGAAGCCATACTGGAGACTGACCGGATCAAAACCGACACCCAGATCGGAGACAGTCACTTCCAGGAAGGTGCCGTGGTTTTTCAGCTGCAATTCGGCCCTGTTGGTGTTGCTGTGTTTGCTGGCGTTAAGAAGCAATTCTCGAATGGATTGGAAGGCAAAATCGCGGATGTCGTCGGGGACTGCCAGGAAGCTTCCCTCCGCTTGAACTGTGACGTCGAACAGATAACCCTGCTGAAAGAACTGCACCAGCCACCCGATGGCGGGCAACAATCCTGCCTCCAGTACAGGAGGGCTGAGATCCCTACTTAATGACCGGCTTGTCTCGATGGATTGATTCAGGAGTTCGATCGCGCGGTCTACCTCTTCGCCAAGTTGACGATCGGTCGTGACTCGATTCTTAAGACTGCGCAGATTCCACTGCGTGGCCAGGAGCAGTTGTTGCAGGTCGTCGTGCAGAATGCGGGCCAGTCTATCGCGCTCACGCTGTTCGGCGGTCGCTAACTGAAGGGTTGTGCGTCGCAACTCGGCTGCTTGCACCGCCAGCAGTTCTTTAGTTTCCTCCAGCTCTGCCCGGAGGCGCTGCTCGGCCTCGGGGTGTTCCGTTTCCTCCAATGGCACCGAGAAGTCAGTTTGATTTGAAGAAGACTGGAATATCTGAGATTGCTTGACCCTCTTCCCTTTTTGTTGTCTCTGCTCAACGCGACGAGACATCTGTACCTCCAGCTATTCATTGCTTGCCGGCTTGTTCGCGTGCTGACCGGAGAGGGAAGAACGGTTGCAGGCGGAAAACGATCGGGCTGAAGCGGTCATAAACGGCAAAGAAATCCAAGAATAAGGAACCATCCCACGTCCTGTCACGCCATTGTTCGTCACATTCTCGACATTGCTCGTCTTTTCGCCCTGAATTCCTTTGGAGTCATCTCGGTATGGCGCTTAAATTGGCGTTCGAAAGTCCGCAAACTTTGAAACCCGCTGAGATAGGCAATATCCAGTATTGCTTTTTCGCTGGTGGTCAAAAGTTCTTTCGCTTTGCGGATGCGGAAATCAGTGAGCCAGGTTGAGAACGGCATACCCACTTTCTTACGGAAGAACTTGGAGAAGTACTTGCTCTCCAGACAAGCCGCGGTTGCGGCATCGGCCAAAGTGATCGGCTCGCTGTAAAGGCTTTCAACGAGAGTCTTGACTCGCCTCAGGCGAGAATCAAGAAACGGGTCGGTCACCGCGGCAGATACTGATTGTCGAGTTCCTCGAAACGGGTCAAACGGGATCGATTTGGAGGCGGCCAGCCGATACAATGCTCCGATCTGTTCGTCTGTCGGTTGCGCCAAGCCATGCTCGAGTGCGGCGACTTCCTTTGTGGTGAGGCGAAGATAAGAAGCGAGCTCTTGCTGGCTCCACTCCAGTTCTTCTCTCAGCTTCCGAACGCTCTCTCCATGGAACATCGCGAACCTCCACTCGTTAGAAGACTCACGACGCGGTCTTCGACAGACCGAGGAAAAAGCTACGGGCATGGACAACGAAAGCGAGTAGAGAGCCCCCCACTCGAGACTTCAGATCGAGACCCTCTCGTAGGTTTACATCTTACGCATCCCGCCGGTTGCCTTTTCTGGTAACACCTTCATCGTAGGCGAAACATTCGAGAGACTGCAAGAGAGTTTGGAAATACCAAACAGGCGGGGCGGAGAGCGTTGCCAGAAGCCAGGAGCCAGAAGCTGAAAAGCTAGAAGCCAGAAGCCAGGAGCTAGCCCGGATTTCTCACACACTTAATGAAAAAAGGGCCGCCTTT
>ERZ795047.869-NODE-869-length-34812-cov-5.853583_pt1 | contig 34812 bp, 24 predicted proteins | sample MGYA00375131_ERZ795047 | MGnify/ENA primary metagenome ERZ795047 (study PRJEB30176, sample SAMN05720228) | activated sludge metagenome | isolation source: Anaerobic digester | place: Japan | collected 2015-05-20 ...
CGGCGATCGACGCAGGCGCGAAGCGGCCCGCGGCCTGCGCGGCGAGGTCGCTTATCACCTGCTGCTGCTGGCCCAGGATCTCGACGGCTACCGCAACCTCATGAAGCTCACCAGCCGCGGCTACCTGGAGGGCTTTTACTACAAGCCGCGCATTGACCGGGAATTGCTGCGCGAGTTTTCGCGCGGCCTGCTCTGCACCAGCACCTGCCTGGGCGGAGAAATCCCGCAGGCGCTCACGCGCGAGGACGCGGCCGCGGCCAAAGCCGTAGCCGAAGAGTACCTGAAAATCTTCGGACCGGAGCGCTTTTTCATCGAGCTTCAAAACCACGGCTTGCCCGAGCAGTTGGCCATCAACGCCGAATTGGACGGCCTGGCGCGCCGCCTGGGCATCGCCACCGTCGCCACCAACGACGTGCACTACCTGACGCACGACGACGTCGCCGCGCACGACGTCCTATGCTGCATCTCGACGCGCTCCAAGGTCAAAGACGAGAAGCGCTTCAAATTCGACGCCGACCAGTTCTACCTGAAGTCGCCCGCGGAAATGGCGGCCGCTCTGCCGGATTGGCCGGACGCCCTGGAAAACACGCTGCGCATCGCCGAGATGTGCAACGTCGAGTTCGATTTCTCGCAGCGCTTCGCGCCCAAATTCGAGCCACCCGAGCGCAAGTCGCCGGATGAATACCTGCGCGAACTGGTCTACGCCGGCGCCAAGACGCGTTACGGCCAGATCAGCGACGAGCTGCGCGAGCGCATCGATTACGAGCTTGAAGTCATCAAATCCAAGGGCTTCAGCGGCTACTTCTTGATCGTCTGGGATTTCGTCCGCTACGCCCGCGAGCAAGACATCCTCGCGGTCGCGCGCGGCAGCGGCTGCAGCACCGTCGTCGGCTACTGCCTGGGCATCAGCGCCGTCGACCCGCTGCGCTACGGCCTGTATTTCGAGCGCTTCATGGATCCCGAGCGCGACGAAATGCCCGACATGGACATCGACTTCGCCCAGGACCGCCGCCAGGAAGTCATCGACTACGTCCGCCGCAAGTACGGCCACGTGGCCCAAATCATCACCTTCGGGCGCCTCAAGCCGCGGGCCGCCATCCGCGACGTGTGCCGGGCGCTCGACGTGCCGCTGGCGGTCGCCGACCGGGTGGCCAAACTCGTGCCCGAAGAGCTGAAGATGACCATCGACAAGGCGCTCAAGCGCGAGCCCGAGCTAAAGCGCCTGGTCGATCAGGACGACACCATCCGCCAGGTCATCGACCACGCGCGCCGGCTGGAGGGCCTGGCGCGGCATGCCTCGGTGCACGCGGCCGGCGTCGTCATCGCCGACGTACCGCTCGACACGCTCGTCCCGCTGCACAAACCGGCCGACGCGGAGGAAGTCACGACGCAGTTCGAAGGTCCGATGGTCGAGAAAGTCGGCCTGCTGAAGATGGACTTCCTCGGCCTGCGAACCTTCTCACAAATTCACCGGGCCTGCCGGCTGATCGAGCAGCACCATGGCGTGCGCATCGAACTCGACAAACTCGACCTTACCGACCAGCGCGTTTACGAGATGCTGACCAGCGGGCAAACGCGCGGCGTGTTCCAGTTTGAAGGCGGCGGAATGCGCGACGTCCTCATGAAAATGAAGCCCAACCGCATCGAGGACCTGATCGCCGCCAACGCCCTCTTCCGCCCCGGCCCGATGGAGTACATCGACGAATACGTCGCCCGCAAGCACGGCAAACCCTGGACCACGCCGCACCCGGTCATGACCGAGGTGCTCCAGGAGACCTACGGCATCATGGTCTACCAGGAGCAGGTCTCGCGACTGGTGAACCGCCTGGGCAACGTCCCGCTGCGCCGCGCCTTCCGCCTCGCCAAGGCCATCTCAAAGAAAAAAGAAGCCATGATTAACGCCGAGCGTGAGCCCTTCCTCGAAGGCGCCATCGCCAACGGCGTGAAACGCGAAGTCGCCGAACACATCTTCGCCGACATCCTCAAGTTCGGCGGCTACGCCTTCAACAAGGCGCATTCCACCGGCTACGCGGTCGTCGCCTTCCAGACCGCCTTCCTCAAGTGCTACTACCCGGTCGAATTCATGGCCGCCCTGCTGACCTATGAGAGCGGCAATACCGACAAGATCGCCGAGTACCTCGATGAATGCCGCCGCGTGCACCAACCCGATGGTTCGACCGGTATACCGGTCCGGGCCCCGGACGTGAACGAGAGTGAAGCGGAGTTCACCGTGGCGTACCCGGACGCCAAAAAGGCAAAAAGGCTAAAAGGCACGACGCCCCCAGATAAACCGAGCATCGGGCGGGGCGAGATTCGTTTCGGCCTGGCAGCGATCAGCGGTATCGGTCATAAGGCCGTGCAGGCCATCTGCGAGGCTCGCCGCGACGGGAAATTCCGGGATTTGTTCGATTTCTGCGAGCGTGTGGACCTCACGGCCGTCAACAAGTCCGTCCTCGAAGCCCTCATCAAGGCCGGCGCCTTCGACAGCACCGGTGCTATGCGCCGCGCGCTGATGGACGTGCTCGAAAAAGCCATCGAGGCCGGCCAGGATGTGCAACGCGACCGGCGTAACGGCCAACTGAGCATTTTCGGCGGTATGGCCGCCGCCGACGTCCCGCGCCCCCACATCGGCACCCAGGAATGGACCGACACCGAAATGCTCGCCTATGAGAAGGCCACGCTCGGCTTTTACATCACCAAGCACCCGCTCGCGCAGTACGAGGAGCTGGTCAAGTCGCTCAGCTCTGTCGATACATCGGGGCTTAGCGCTCTTGCCGAACGCTATGGCCGTGGCAATAACAACGGCGGGCGCAACAAGGGCCCGACCGTCGTCATCGGCGGGCTGCTTTCGAAAATCCGCCCGGTAGCCATTCGCCAGGGCCGCAGCGCGGGACAGAAGATGCTGGTGCTGACAATCGAGGACTTCGTGGGCTCGGTTGAGGCGATTGTCTTCCCGGACATGCTGGATCGCGTGCGCGAACTGCTCAAACCCGACTCGGTGCTGTTTTTCGTAGGCGAGTTGGACACCCGTCGCGAGGAGCCGTGCATCCGCCTCAATCGCGTGATCCCGGTCAACGAAGCCCGCCGCACGTTGACGAACCGGCTGGTCGTTAGCATCCGCAGCATGATCGCGGACGATGTGCTGCCGCAGTTGCAACAGGCCTGCGCCGCTCATCGCGGACGCTGCCCGCTGTTTTTCGAAGTAGATACGCGAAACGGCGAGCGGGTTGTCATCCAGGCCGGAGAGCGCGCGGCGGTAGACTCCAGCGAAGAACTGATCCTGGAGCTCGGCCGGCTCGTCGGACCGGACAACGTGCGTTGCGTGGGCCCCAGCGGGCGCAATTGATCCGGCAGCCGCCGCCCTCTTAACCCGTCATGGCGCTGCGTACGCCGTCTTTACAGGCCGGTCCACTTCGTGCCTTCGGGCAGGTCGCGCAGCTCGATGCCCAGCGCCGTCAGGCGCGCGCGAATCTGGTCCGAAAGCTGGAAGTTCTTGTTTCGGCGAGCTTCGTTACGCAGATCGACCAGAATCTGCATCACGTCGTTGAGCCGCGACTGAGCCGCCGCGGGCGTTTCCGGCCACTTCAGACCGAGGGCGTCCTGCGTCAGGCGGCGCATGAGGAGGTCGGCCGCGGTGAGATCTTCGCGCCCAGCGCCTTCGCGGATCCACGTACCGGTCTGCCGGGCGAATTCGAAGACCGTTGCGATGGCGGCCGCCGTGTTGAAATCCTCGTTCATTGCTTCGGCGAAGCTCTTCTCGGTCTGCTCGAGCGCCGCGCGAATCGCGTCCGCGCGTGGCTTGGCCGGAGCTGCCGCGGCGGCCTGGCTTAGTTCGCGGGCCGCGTCGCGCAGCTTGTAAGACCCGCTTTCGGCCCCGCGCAACGCCTCGTTCGAGAAGTCCAGCGGAGCGCGGTAATGGCTGGTCAGGATGAAGTGCCGGATCACGACCGGCTCGAACGTCTTCTCCAGCAGCGGATGCCCTTCGTAGAAGAGCTGCTTCAGGCTGATCGCGTTGCCCAGGCTCTTGCCCATCTTCTGCCCGTTCAGCGTGACCATGTTGTTGTGCAGCCAATAGCGGCAGAACTGCTTGCCGGTGGCGCACTCGCCTTGCGCGATCTCGCATTCGTGGTGCGGGAACTGGTTCTCGATCCCGCCGCCGTGAATGTCGAGCGTCTCGCCGATGTACTTCTGGCTCATGACCGAGCACTCGAGGTGCCAGCCGGGGAAGCCTTCGCCCCACGGGCTCGGCCAGCGCATGATGTGACCCGGCTCGGCCCGCTTCCACAACGCGAAGTCCGCCGGATGTTTCTTCTCCTGGTTGACCTCGACCCGCGCCCCGGCTTCCAGCTCCGACACGTCGCGCCCGCTGAGCCGGCCGTACTTGGAAAATGACTGCACGTCGAAGTAGACCGAGCCGTTGACCTCGTAGGCGCAGCCTTTCTCCAGCAGCTTGCGCACGCACTCGATCTGCTCCGGGATGTGGCCGCTGGCCCGTGGGCTGATGTCCGGGCGGAGGATGTTCAGGGCGTCCATGTCGTCGAAGTAGCTGCGCATGAACAGCTCAACGACGGCCATCGGGTGCAGGCCGCGGCGGCGCGCTTCGGCGATGATCTTGTCCTCGCCCTCGTCCGCGTCGTCGGTCAGGTGGCCGACGTCGGTGATGTTCTGGACGTAATTCACCTCGAAGCCGGAAAAACGCAGCCAGCGCAAAATGGCGTCGAACGAAACGTAGCTCTTGGCGTGCCCAAGGTGGCTGTGGCCGTAAACGGTTGGGCCGCAGACGTACATCCCGACGCGCGGCGGGTTAAGCGGGACGAAATCTTCGGTTTTGCGACCGAGCGTGTTGAATACTCGCAGGGGCATGCGATCCGCCTTTCTAGAACCACGAAGGCCGAAAACCAGATTTTACGGCGGAGCCCCAGCGACAGCGAGTCGCCAGAACCAGATCCGAGCCGGCAGCCGGCGCGGTTCCAGCCGCGCGAATTCGCCCCCGCCCGCTACAACTCCTGGTTCTTGGCGGTCTTAGCGCTCTTTGCGTCTTGGCGGTCGCCTCGGCTCAGTGCATCACGAAGCCGGCGACGGTGTCAGCGGCCTGCGGCGGCAGCGGCTTGGCGGCGAAAGCGTAGAGCGACATACCGGCCCAAATCGCCAGGATGACGCCCACCACGCTGGCGCCCGCCAGCACGCGTTTCCGCGACTTGTCGCCCACGGTGATGCCCCACGTGATGCAGAACGTCGCGATGCCGTTGCAGAAGTGGTAAATCACCGCCAGCGTGCCGATCGCGTAGATCGCGATCCAAACCCCCAACGGGAAGACGACGCGGAAGCCTTGCCACGTCAGCAGATAGTATTTCAGCTCACCTGGGGCCTCGCTGTAGACCGGTCCGCCGAATAGATACGCGAAGCGGAAGTGCAGCACGTGCGCCAGGATGAACACCACCGCAATCCACGCCGTCACCCGCTGAAGCGTGTAGCGCCAATTGTCCATGTACGGATATTGGTTCTGGTTCGGCTTCGACTCCAGGGCGATCGCCACCCCGTAAATCGCGTGAAACGCCAGCGGCACGAAAATGAAGATCACTTCCAGCGCCAGCAGGAACGGCATCTCCTGAATCCACTGCACCTGCTTGTTGAACGCCTCCGGCCCGCGCAGGGCCAGCGAGTTCGTCAGCAAGTGCTCAATCAGGAACGCGCCGACCGGGATGATCCCGGTCAACGAGTGCAGACGCCGGACGAGAAAATGGTTCCGGCTCAACCAGCTTTCTGCTACTGCCACGAGTTATCCCTTCATTCTCGCGTGTTCCGGGCTACGCCGAAACCAAAATGTCAATTATATGAGCGGCCCCGGCACGAGCAAGCACCGCGGAGCTTGTCCCGCGTCCCACGCCTGCTTAGATTGATCGGAGAGCCGCGCAGAACCAGGGCCGAGCTGGCCCGCGTCGGGTCGCGGATTCGACCGCAGCCCATCGGCGTGTCAGACTCTGATGCCGAAGCCGTTTGCGCCTGGCCGGGAAAGTCTCGCCTCATGCCCAAACGCAACCAACCCCGCTCGTTGAAGGAACCGCGAGCCACCACGCCCGCGCCTGTTCATCCGGCCGCTGCCGCCGGCGCCTTTGCTCACGAATCGTCCTGGTCAGCCGCGCTTAACTCGCGGCGCCTGCACGCCATCGCTGTGCCAGGCCTGCTCGCGATCACCGCCGGGCTGGCCATCGCCTCGCTGGTGGGCGACAGCGTCACCTTCGATGAAACCAGCCATTTGCCCGCCGGCATGAGCTACCTCCAAACCGGCGATTTCCGCCTCGCACCCGACCATCCACCGCTGGCAAAAATGTGGGCCGCCCTGCCGCTGCTGCTTGTCGATCATCGCTGGCCGGCCCCCGACGATTCCAGTTGGCAACTCGCCTTTCACTATGACTTCGGCAAGCAGTGGCTGTTCAAGCTGAACCACCCCGACCGCCTCATAACACCCGCGCGCCTCATGATGGTCCTCCTGCTTCTGGCGACATGCCTGACCATCTATGCCCTCGCACGCACGCTCTTCGGGCCACCCGCGGCGCTGCTGGCACTCCTCCTGGCCGCCTTCAGTCCCACCCTGCTCGCCCATGGCCGGCTGGTTACTACGGATATGCCGGTAGCTCTGGCGGCCGCCCTGGTCTTGCTCACCTTCGCCCGGCTGTTACAACGCATGGACTGGCCGCGCCTGCTGGCCGCCGCGGGCGCCGTGGCTATGTTGACGCTGGTCAAGTTCTCCTGGCCGGTGGTGCTGATCGGCCCGGGCGTCATGATTGTCCTGGCGCTGGCGCGAAACGCGCCGTTGGAATCCAGGTTGCTGCGCCACGCACCGCGCGGCGCGGCGGACGTGCATTTGCTCCGCACCCGCCGGGCGCGCGCCGGCGGCATCGCACTGGTGTGCCTGTTCATTCTCGCCACGACCTGGGCCGCCATTTGGACCTGTTACGGCTGGCGCTTCGAGATAATCCCCAGCGCACCATCCGCCGCGTCGGGTGTCATCGCTGAGGACAACGCGGCGGTGGCGCAAGTCTACCGTGCGGACTGGCACACAATGCTCAATGAGCCCGGCGGCGCACTCAAACGCGCCCGGTTGACGCTCAGCGAATGGGTCCGCTTTCACCGCCTCCTGCCGGAAGCCTACCTGTACGGCTTCAACAACGCCATGCGCAGCGCCGAAGCACGCGACACCTACTTCATGGGCCAGCACTCGCACGTCGGCCGCCCCGCTTACTTTCCCCTCGCATTCGCCATCAAGACCCCCATTGCAAACATCCTGCTGGTGGCCGCCGGAATCCTGGCTGTAATCTGCAAACCCGACCTGCGGCGACGCGACCCGATCCTGCTCTGCGGCCTGGCCGCGTTCGGCGCCGCCTATACCGCCGCCGCCCTGACCAGCAAGATTAACATCGGGCATCGTCACCTGTTGCCGTTGTACCCGCTGCTGTTCGTCCTGGGCGGAGCGGCCGTAGCCTGGCTAAGCAGGCCGCGCCTGCGCTGGGCCATTCCGGGGGCGTGCGTATGGCTCTGCGGGGCCACCTTGTGGATTCACCCACATTATCTCGCGTATTTCAACGAGCTGATCGGCGGACCGGCCAACGGTCACAAGTACCTCCTCGACAGCAACATTGACTGGGGGCAGGACCTCAAGCGCCTGGCCCAATACGCCCAGCAGCACGCCGATCAGCCGCTCAAACTGGCGTACTTCGGCACCGCCGACCCGGCCGCCTACGGCATCCAATGCACCGCTCTGCCCAGCTTGCGCCAGTACGACGCGGCCCCGGCTGAGCTGACGGGCGGCGTGTACGCCTGCAGCGTGAACCAACTCTTCGGCCTGAGCCAGCCCAAGGTGCGGGATGAATTCTGGGCCGACCCGCAAGTGCAACGCCGTTACCGCGAACTCGTCGCGGCGGCCGCCGCCCCGCCGCCGGGCGAATCCTCGGACGCGCTCCAGGAATGGCAGGGCATGCGTGAGGATTACGATCGCGCCCGCCGCTGGCGGCTGCTGAACCAACTCCGGCATCTGCGACCGGACGACCGCGTCGGCTATTCCCTTTTCATCTACAATCTGACGCAGTCACAAGTAGATGAGCTGACGCGGCTCTGATCGGCAGGGATCAAGAACCCAGAGTCGATCCGGCCATCCCGCTTCTGGCGGGTGTGCAAGCGCGGCGCTGCGCCGCGGTTTGCGGAGCCCGGCACATGCTGCCGCAGCGCGGGGCTTTCGGTAAGCTATTAACTACGCGAATCGGCGGCCCGCCCCAATTCGAGCCCGAAGCGCCAGCGAGGGCAAAACCTCGCGGAGCTTTGCCCGGCAGGACGTGCCGCCGAAACTCGCCCGCGGTTAAGATTGGCGCGCGCGAAAACGCCCGCTCGCCGGGAGGCTCGCCCCTGCGGTTCAGGAGGTTCGCTCCCGTTGCGTGCGGTCGAACGCGCCGCTCGCAGGAGCACGTCCATGTGGGATGTGACAACGGATATTCTGATCATTCTGGCTCTTATCGTGCTAAACGGCGTGTTCGCCATGTCCGAGATCGCAATCGTCTCGGCCCGCAAGACCCGCCTGCAGTCACGCGCCAGCAAGGGCGATGCCAAGGCCGGCGTCGCGCTGGAGCTGGCCGGCGCCCCCGACTACTTCCTGGCAACCGTGCAAGTCGGCGTGACCCTGGTCGGCATCCTGGCCGGTGCATTCGGCGGGGCCCAGTTGGGAGACCGCCTGGCCGACAGCCTGGCCGGGGTGCCCTGGCTGGCTCAGCACCGGCAGGCGGTGGCCCTGGGCATAGTGGTGGCCGCCATTACTTACGTCTCGCTGGTGATCGGCGAACTGGTCCCCAAAAACATCGCCCTGGCGCATCCCGAGGCGATTGCACGAGCCGTGGCACGCCCGATGAAATGGCTGTCACGTATCGGCTACCCGGCCATCGCCTTGCTGCGCGGCTCGAGCAATGCGGTGATGCGGCTGCTGCGCATGCGGGCCGTCGCCCCGGTGCCGGTCTCCGAGGAAGAGTTCAAGATTTTGCTGGACCAGGGGGCGCGCGCCGGCGTATTTGAGCGGGTGGAGAAGACGCTGGTAGAGCGCGTGTTCCGCCTGGGCGACCGGCGGGTCGGCTCGCTCATGACGCCGCGCACCGAAATTGTCTGGGTCGATGCCAACGGGCCGATCGGCGAAAGCATGCGTACTATGTCGGCCGGCGGGCATACGTACTATCCGCTCTGCCAAGGCAACATTGACAACGTAATGGGCGTGGTGTCAGTAAAGAGCCAGTGGGCGCGGATGGTGCACCGCATGCCTCCGGACCTGCGCGAGGGGCTCCTGACCGTGCCCTTCGTGCCCGAAGCTATGCCCGCTCTGAAGCTCCTGGAGACCTATCGTCAGGCCGGGCGGCACGTGGCGATCGTGGTTGACGAATACGGCGGCGTGGCCGGCCTGGTGACGCTGGCGGACGTCATGGAAGCCCTGGTGGGCGATATTCCCTCGGGCGAGGCGCGCGATGACACGGCCGTCGTGACGAGAGAGGACGGCTCGCACCTGATGGACGGCATGTTGGCGGTCGAGGAAATGCAAGACATCCTGCACCTCACCGAGTTGCCCGGCGAGGCGGGCGAATACCAGACCGTAGCCGGTTTCTGCATGTACCAGCTCGGCCGCATTCCGCGCATGGCGGACCATTTTGAGTGGGGCGGCTACCGGTTTGAAGTGGTGGATATGGACGGGCACCGCGTGGACCGCGTGCTGGTCTCGCCGGCCGGGACGAGCGCCCCGCAAGCAGCCAAGGAAAGCTGAATTCAGAACGCCGGCTAACGAGCCGTGCGGCGCGCCGTCCTCATCGCGCGCGCCGCGTTACCAGCGTGCAGCTTCGCTGCTATTCGCAGTGGCTGGCCACGATGTAACGATTGTCGTCGTCCGCCAGTTGCGTCGCGATAAGTCCCGGCTGGCCATCCACCAGTCCACTTGTCGCCCAGACCGTGATGCAATCATTACGGTCCAGGTCCATTTTGCGCAGACAGCGCTTCAGGCCCAAGTCGACCGGAACCACGCGCCCGTCGTCCAGACGTAGGTCGACCACCAGGCGACTGTCCCGGTAGCCGGGAATATCTTCGGTGCGCTTGGCCACAATTCGCCCGTGATACATCTGCAGCGGCGCCGCGGCCGCGGTTTCAACTGCGCCGACCAACTGCGGCATGGACCCGACATAAATCACCTGGCCGCGCACCGCGAGTTGGTCGGCCACCAATATCGGCTGACCGTCCACGAAGAGGCGCTGGCCGGTGACACTGACCAACTCTCCGGTTCCCAGGCCCAAGTAATCCAGCCCGGCGGTCGGGCCGAGATCGGCCCGCATGACGTAACCGGCGTCCGTCGTCAAGTCCGCCACCAGGTGCAACTGTCCTCCGATGAATTGCGTCTGCAAGCCTACGATTTGTCCTTGGACGGTCTCGACCGGCGAGACGGGGGCCGGGCCGAAAGGAGCCGTCCGCACCGGCTCGGTGCTGAACACCAGCGCTGAAGGCTGCTCCACCACAACCTCGGCCGGCTGTTGCTCCTGGATGCGCACGTTCTGTGCGTACAGCCGGCTGCCGCTGGGCGTCTGCTCCACGAAGCCCTCGGCGATAAACGGCGTACCCGGCCGCAAGCTAAAGAAGCGGTTGCCAACCTGATCGGTCGAGCCCAGTACGACGTCCACCAGATCGCCGGAGTGCGTGCGTACCTGGGCGACCAACATCTTCTCGAAATCAGCCTGTCCCGGAATGGTATACAAATTCACCAGTGCCCCGCGCACCTGCCGATTAGTTGCGGCTACCGGCAGCGCCAGCATGCTGCGCGCCGTTACGAACTGAATGGGAACGAATATGTTGCCTCCCGCGGCGCCCTGAATATTTCCGCGCAGCACAATTTGCTGGTTAGTATGCAAATCAGGGACAGTCCGGAATACGAACGTTGCGGCGCCCAAATCGAGCGTCCGGACCGCGCCGTCCTCGGTGTGCACGGTCACGAAAACCTGGGGCGGAGCAAAGTCGCTGATCCGCCGCTGCTCAATGTTCAAGATGGTGCCGCGCAGTTCCGTGGGCATAGGCGCGGTTACAGCTACAACGGGTGCAGTTACGGTCGCAACGGGCCCGCTCACGGCCCCTACCGTTCGAGTTTCGCCGCCCGCCAGCGCGAACTCACGCGTTACCGTACGCGGCTGGATGTTGCCGGGCTGAAACCAGCCGTATTTCCAGGACTCGGCCGTCGGGTCCCAGAACCAGCCATGCTCGAATCGGCCCGACTCATCCGGTATCCACAGCTTGGATTCTGAAGTCTGGCCCGCGGCGGGCAGTGTCAGGGCCCAGCCCGCTACGATTACGCCACAGATCGCACAGTTTGTCAGCAGCCTCACGAGGGTTCTCCTTCGACAGTTACGAATACTGCACTGCCGGCATCCGCCCGGCAGAGCGCTTGCCGCCATTCGCACGCTCTTAACTACTTTTGCGGTCCGAAAGTGAATACCTGATGACAGGCGGGTTAAAACCGACTTAAAGCAGCATATTCGAGGTTTGACCGCCTTGATACGGGCCTGCGCTGCATTGGCTTCTATTATTCTGATGTCTTGAAGTAGCCAGTGAAGAGAGGCAGTCTGAAGTGCCTCCAAGGTCGGCTAAACTGGCGCCAAACAGTCAACTCGGAGCTGAATATGTGCAAGCTGTGCGTTGGAACAAGCTTTCTTTTGATGACCTGCCTGGTAATTAACCCAGCCTATGCCGCCGACAAGGAGAACGAGGCTGACAAGGCCTTTATGACGAAGGTGGCGCAAGGCAACCTATTTGAAATTCGCGCGGGGGAACTGGCGCACAAGAAGACCACGAGCGAGGATGTTCGCAAGCTGGCCACCCGGCTGATAGTGGATCACACTGCCAACAATGTCGAGCTGAAGAAGCTGGCGACTAAGCACAATGTCGAGCTGCCCAATGAGCTCAACGAACAGCAGCGCAAGGAGCTGGCGCGTCTGGAAAAGCTCAGCGGCCCTGAGTTCGAGCAGGCCTACGTGGAACTGATGATCAAAGACCACAAGGCGGACATCGCGGCGTTTGAAAAACAAATCGCCGCCAGTCAGGGTGATGTCAAGCAATTCGCGGAAAAAACGCTGCCCGTGCTGCGCGAGCACCTGAAAATGGCGGAAGAGACGCAGAAAAAGCTGAAGTAATCCTTCGCCGACGCCTCCGCCACCCGAAAGGAACTTAGAGGCCGAATCGGAAGGCGGGCGAAGGGATTTTCTCCCCCTCCCGCCCCCGGTGCGCCGAACGGCGCGCCACACGCGCGCGCTCCCCGCGGCAAACGCGCCCGAGAGCGGGGAGCGACGCCGGTCCGATATTCACCCGCCATCCCACCGGCAAAAATTCCGCGCGCCGTAACTCTGACCGCCGCGCCGCGCCCGGTTGCCTCACCCGGCATTTCCGGTTCTTATTAGTGTTTAAGGAGTGTGGCTATGCCGGTGGATTTTGGACTCACGCTCGCCCCTTGGAGTTTCACGCGTACCGCAGGCAACCTGCTCGACCGCATCGTCGGTGAAGTCGGCATCGATCATCTGACCGTACCAGCCGTCACCGGCCCCATGGTTCAGTATCGCCTGGGCAAGGAGTTTCAGGAGCCTTATTTCTATACCGAAGGCGGATGGCATTTTTCGCCACGAACCAAGCTATATGCCGCGGTCAGCGCCCGCCCGCACGTGGCCCGTTGGGCCGGCAGCCGGGACACGCTCGGGCCGATGCGCGAGTACGCTGCCAAACACGCCCTGAAATTCGTGGTGCGCCTCAATTTTCGGGGCTTCCGAGGACCGCTCATGGCTCTGCCGGAGACCCGCATGCGAACGGCATGGGGCGGCGAACTCGCCGGCTACGGCGCCTGCACCAGCAGCCCGGTTTTTCGTGAGCTGGTTCAGGCCACGCTGGCGGACCTGACCGCCTATGAGCCGGATGGCTTCGAGCTGGACCGAATTCGATCCGGCGAGGAGGAATTGCCGCTCGGCGTCTCGCGGCCACTGCTCTGGGATGGGCTGCTCAAGTATTGGGTACGCACCTGTTTCTGTCCGGCATGCCGGCAGATCGGAAGTCGGGCGGGAGTCGACGTCGATGCGGCCGCGGAGGCGGTGCAGAGTTTCGGCCAAGACTATGCGCGCACCGGATTCACCGCAGCGTTGGGAAAGAAGCTGGAGCACCTTGGGCCATACTGGGACGCGCGCCACACCGACCTGCATGATTGGATCGAACAGATTGCGCGAAATTTCGCCCCGCGGACGGTATACGTCGTGAGCGAGCCGGTCGGGCCCGGACTAGTCACTCGGCTCGAGCGGGACGAACGGTTCGACGCGCGTGATGCAAGCGGCCCGGATCAGTCGCCGGAGCCGCCTGCGCCGGTCAGCTTCAACGGCGGCAGTTTTGCCCCTTACGCAAGCAGTTGTGAGCCGGCGCCAATTACGGGTCTGATTTGGAATCTATTCGCGCCCCGAAGCCAGGCGGGTGACGCGCTGGTCCGGTCGCTTTCTCACGCACTTCAGTTAGGATTCGAGTTCTTCGAGTTCGAGCGCGTCGAGGAAATGCCCGAGCAGGCCGTTACCTGGCTGAAGCAGGCCGTCCGCTACGCTCGACGCCAAAGCTAAGGCGGAAAGCATCCACGGAGACACGGGAGAAGAGAAGTCCAAAGAGGGAAGGCAAATGCCAAGCCGGAGAAAACGCCTGCCGCGCATCTTTCTATACTCTTCTCTGTGTCTCTGCGTCTCTTTAGTTAACTACTCGGGCTGCGGCCGGAAGGATCGCGACAAAACAGGCGCCGGCGGCCCCGATGCCCAGACGGCCTACGTGCCGCCGCCGCCCGTCAAACCGCAGTACACGTTCGCCGAAGGCCTGCGTGAGAAACACCCCGCTCCGGCGATGTTCGTGCAACAGTTCCTGGAAACCTGCCTGGCGGGCGATTACGCCGGCTACCGCTTGCTCGCCAGTCGCAGACGGGAGCCGGAGAGCCGCGAACGATTCACCGCGATCTATCATGGCATTCGCGGGCTGCATGTGGAGTCGATCGAGCAGCACAGCTTCCCCGAGTTGGCCGAGGAAGTCTACCTGGTCGTTTGCAAAGTCGATTTCCCTCCTGACAGCAAGGTAAAACTGCGGCGCAAGACCGACAAAGTCGCGATCCTCGCGTTCAAAGAGGAGGGCGAGTGGCGTATGCTGCCCGCGCCCGCGGCGATGCAGCCCGGATCCGAAACAATGTCTGAGTCCGACTACGCGCCGGCTACCACGAGCGCGCCGACGTATCCGTGGGACGAAGAGGGTCCATGAGTTTACGCGCCAGGTATCTGCTGACGGCCGCTTCACTTCTGTTCCCGGTCCAGCGCGGATTCGCAGATACCCGCACCGAACTTCCGCCCGACCTCGACCAAGAACTCGCGACGATCCAGGATTTCACCTACGACTTCGACCACCCGGCCTACTACCATCTGCTCGCGTTCGTGCAGAACAGTCCGCAAGCGCCGGGCTTCGCCACGCCGCCGATCGTGGTGAATGACTGGCGCGTGCTGGTTGAGCGGCCGGCTGATTACCGCGGCCTGCCCGTTACCGTCGAAGGCGTCGTGGGCCGAAACAAGGATCCATACGTGCATCCGCGCCATCCCGAGCTGCGCCCGGTTTCACAGGTGGAACTCTCGCGCCCGGACCAGGCGGTAAGTTGTACGATCATCTTCACCCAGGACGTCGCGGATATTCCGATCGGCGCCACGCTGCAAGCCACCGGATACTTCGTAAAGATCAACCGTTTCCCGCGCCAGAGCGGCGAGCCAGGGTTATCCGCGCTGATTGTGGCGAGCGGGCCGAGCCAGGTCAGTCGGACGGCCGGGCGCATAAGCCAAACTGGTCCGGATTGGCGTTGGATGGTGCTGGCGGTTCTGGCGGGGCTCATCATCACGGTGTTTATGCTCCGCCGCGCTCGCGGCTTCCGCCGCCACAACCTGCGTGAGCTCCACGCCGATCGCGAGCCGGGCATCAACCTCGCGGCTGACCTGGCGGATTGGGCCAAACGTGAGCCGCCGGATTGCCCGCCGCCGCAGAAACCAGGCAACGCCCCATGATCGTCGACGTCCACTGCCATTACACGCTTACGCGCCGTGCCGCGCAGCCGGCTGACGGTGCAACGCCGCTCGAGCGCTTCAGCTTCGAGCCGGAAATCGAGGCGGATGGTACGCCGGCGCTGGATTCCTTCCTGGCGCCGCGCATATTTCGGCGCCCCATCTGGAGCGTCACCCCGCTTTTGGCGGGACTAGGCTGGAAGCCGCGCCCCGGCCCGGATTTTGATCGCAAGCTGCAGGCCTGGTATGAGCGGCATCTACTGGCAGACGGGCCGATCCAGCGGGCCGTCTTGCTGGCGTTTGACCGCTATCACGATGACGCCGGCCGCGCCCCGCCGCCGCCCGAGCGGCGCGGCCAGCTCGGCAGCGACATGTACACATCTAACTCGCTCATTCGCGACCTGTGCCGCCGCCATCCGAACCGATTTGTGTTCGGGGCCTCGATTCACCCCTATCGCAAGAATGCGCTGGCCTGTCTGGACGAGGTTTTCGCAGCCGGCGCGTGCCTGATGAAGTGGTTACCGCTGCATCAGAACATCAACTGCGAAGACCCGCGGACCATGGCCATGCTGCGGCACTGCGCCAAGTTAGGACTGCCGTTGCTGATGCACTATGGCGAAGAATTTACCTTAGCCTCGCAACATCCGCAGTTCGTTTCGGTTCAGCCGCTGTTGAAAGTGCTGCGCGAATTGCGCCGCACCGCAGAAATGCCGACTTGCATCATCGCCCATGTCGCCACGCCCGCTTTACCATGGGGCGATCGCGGCCCGCATGCGGCGCTGCTGGCGGCCCTCTTGGACGAATTTGCCGACGCCCCGCTCTATGCCGACATTTCCGCTCTGACAGCCTTTAGCAAGCTGGGCTGGCTGCGCCGTATGGCACGCGCTCAGGAACTACACCCCAAACTCGTTTTTGGCAGCGACTTCCCGGTCCCAGTGGCAACGACGCTGCTGAGACCATGGCTTGGACGCGATTATTCCAAAATCGCGGCCACGGCCTCGTGGCCGGCTCGGGCGATCGAGATTTACCGACATCTGGGATTCAATGAGATCGTTTTCCACCGCGCCGCCATGCTGTTGCCGAACCTGTCGCGCTTCGCGACCGACCCCGCCGGCGCGCCCGGCCCGGCCGCTGCCTGACTATCATTCCGCAGTCAGAACGGATGGACGAGTGGCATGCGCATCAAACCAACCTGCGCCGCAATCCTCATAGGCGCCGCCTTCATAGGTGGTTGCCGCAACCTGCGCTACGAGAACACTGCCGCATACTTGGACGCCGATTTCCAGCCGAGCACGCTTTCACCGTTGCACATATACACCCGAAACATGTACTTCGTCCCGGCGCGCGACATTCTGCTGCTCGACCCCGTGCGACGCGCGGTATTTGGCAGCCCGGCCTGGAACGCTGACGGGCACGAAGTTCCGGATGGTTCGTTCTACACCAACCGCTTGCCCGAAGAGCTCACGCCCGAGCGCGTCGCGCGCGGACCCTGTACTGAGCCCCCGCCGGAACCGCCGTTTACGGTAATCAAAAAGAAGTCGGTCGGAGCGACGGCCGGGTTCATCGGACGCGACGCACGCGGCCGCGAGTACCTCTTCAAGCCGGATGACCGGTGCTATCCGGAGCTGGGCAGCGGAGCCAATGTCATCGCGTCGCGCATCTACTGGGCCTTAGGGTACCACGTGCCGGCGGAGTATGTCGTGACGGTCTCCGGCACCGGCGACCCGGCCTTCGAAGGCCGCCGGGCGAGTGCTTCGGCCATGATAGAAGGCGGCAAGGGGCACATTGCCTTTGACGCTCTGCGTTACCGGCGCGAGCTGCGCGGGCTCGGCTTGGCCGCCGCCTGGGTCAACGACACCGATCGCAACGATCACAACACACTGGTGGTCTTTGAACACGGTCACGCCCGGGTCTATCTCGTCGATTTCAACAGCGCGTTGGGGTCGTGGCAGGGCCGCCCGAAGGAATCTTGGCGCGGCTGGCAGCCGGCCGGCGATGTGCCGGCGCTTATTGGCAAGGTCATGACGCTGGGGCTCTGGGTCCGCGAGCCCGACCCGCGCCAGCCGGTCATCTCGCCCGCGGTTGGGCGATTCGAAGGCTCGCACTTCAAGCCGGCGTTCTGGACGCCGCAATGGCCGAACAACGCCTACGCCCACATGACCAGCGCCGACCGCCGCTGGATTGCGTCCAAGATCGCCTTGCTGGAGCGGCCGCACCTGGAGGCAATCGTGGCCGAAGCCCGATACAGCGATCCCGCGGACGCGCAATACATTGTGGACACACTGATGCAGCGGCGTGAAAAAATCCTGCGATTCGCGGCGCGCTGATGCACTGTTGGCTTCCCCTGGGCGCCCCAGGCGGATTGGCCGCCGTCGAGACCCGTGACGAACGCCGCGCTGCCTTCTCTTACGGCTTCGCTTTCTGCTTCCCCTTCTTGCCGTCCTTCTTCGCATCCCCCTTCTTGGCCTTCCCCTTCTTCTCCGGCTTCGCCTTTTCATCGGCCCTGCGCGGCTCCGGCGACTTGCCGGCGGCCTCGGCCGGCGCGGCTTGCTCGGGCGCTGCCGCAGCCTGCGTCGCCGGAACACTGCCTTCACCGGCTTCGGACGCTGCGGGAGCGCTGGCCGTAGCGGCGGCCGGTCCCTCAGGCGGGACAACCACAACCTCAGTGAGATCAACCAACTCCACACCTGGCGGCGTGTTGAAAACAAACCGCTCGGGGCTGATCTCCTGATTCAACTTGATATCCGTGTAGGTCGCGGTCATAACCGCTTTGCCGGCTGCGTCGAAATGAACGATCTTTACCGGATAGCCGCAGTCCTTGCGGAAATATTCCAGCGCGCTGCCTTCGCCGCCGGAGCCCGCCTTGGGCGTCAGCTTGAACACGCAGACCGCGGCCCCGTCGATGGTCTCCTCGGGCAGCAGTTCTATGTCGTAAAGCGCCTTAAGGCCTTCGATTGGGTCGGCGTCCCAGTCCACCTGCGATTTTTTCTTATACGCAGTCTTCTGGTCGCCGCTTTCCATATACGAGTAGACGTAGCCCGTGCCGTCCATAATGGCCAGCGCCATGCCTTCCTGCTTGACGGTCTGCCCGGCCGCTTCGCTTGTAACGACTTCCCGCGACTCGTTTCGCAGGAACACTTTGCCATCCTTGCGTAGCAGCTCCAGAACGCCCTTGCTGACCCGCTGCTCGGAGTATCCGGGCGAGCTCATTTCGGCCACCGTCTGGGTCTTGGCCGAGAGCGATGTGACCGCCCGCATCTTCTCCGTCAGCATCCGGCTCACCTCGTCGACCGTCTCTGCCCGCACCAATGCGGCGCCGCTCACCAGCAGCGCGCATACGTTCAGACCACGCAGCACGGAACGCATGCTCATTCTGGAACTCCTTGTTTGCCCGAACAGCACCTCGCAGGCGCCACACACAACTTTATAGCGAATTAACCGCCGGAACGCACCCTCGTGTGCGGCGCGATTTAGCGGCTTTCATCCCGAGATTTTGGAGTGGCCGTGCGCAAAATACCGTCCAGGTCGCGCTGCTGTTCTGGCGCCGCCTCGCCAAGAGACAGCCCGCCTCGCAATTTGCCGTAGTCGTGATGTTCTGGGTGGAGCAGGGCGAGCGGCTGCTGAATAGTCCGCACGTGAATGTCACGTTGCGGCAAGGCGATTTCGATGCCCGCCTGCCGGAATTCGTGGTCAATGGCTTTGTTCAAATCGTGCCGCGTGCTCATCGACAAGTCGACGGAAGCCACGAAGACGCGCAGCTCAAACTGCAATGCACTGTTGCCGAAACCCATGAAGTACACGCGGGGCGGCGGATCGGACAGCACGTTCTCGTGCGCGCGTGCCACTTTGTAAAGCAGTTGCTCCGCCAGCTCCGTATCCGACTGGTACGCGATCCCGACCGGAATGATGATGCGCAGCGTGGAGTCGGACAGTGTCCAGTTGATCACCTTGCCGGTAATAAACTCCTTATTGGGGATGACCAACTCCTTGCGGTCCCAATCGGTTATCGTGGTCGCCCGGATGCGAATCCGCGAGACTACGCCGCTGATATCGCCAATCGTCACCGTGTCGCCGATGCGGATCGGCCGCTCAAACAGCAGCATCAAGCCCGACACGAAATTCGCGAAGATCTCCTGAAGCCCAAAGCCCAGGCCGACCGTCATGGCCGCCACCAGCCACTGGACCCGGGACCAGCCCACGCCGATCTCCCCAAACGCAATGACCACGCCCGCCACAATGATGAGGTAGCGGGCTACCGCGGTAACCGCGAAGCGCCCCCCAGTATCCAGCGGCAAACGCTGCAAAATCACAATTTCGAGCAAACCCGGGATATTCCGGGCCAGCACCAAAGTGGCCAAAGCCACCAACGCCGCGGTCGTCACGTCTCCCAGAGTCACGTACTTGATGACCCGCGCCGCAGCGCCGCCCACGGCCGCCACGCCCTCCGCGCTCTGCCCGGCCGCTTCAGTGCCCGTGTAAGACCAGAGCTTGGTCTCGCCTACGACGCTCAGGGCCGGCAGCAGTTCCGACCAGCAGAGCCACAGTCCGATGGCCATAATGAAGATCACCACCGCTCGCAGCAGCTTGCGCGTCTGCGCGCCGATGCTGATCAGGTCCAGCTCCTCGTCCTCTACCGCCGGCGCCTCTTCGTGCGCGGCCCCTTGCTCGGCCAGCCGGGCCGCCGCCGCGGCGCGCTTGCGCCGCGCCCGTTCGTGCGCCAGGCGGCGCTGGGCAACGAAGAACGCGCGGCGCAGCAACGCGTGTATCAACAACACAATCAGCGCCAGCCGGGCCGTTTGCCCCAGCCGGTGCGCCATTTCCTGGGCGGTGTAGTAGTAGCCGATCGCCGCGCCCACCGCCGACAGCAGCGGCAACATCAGCAGCGCGACCAGCAGCACGTAGCGCGAACGATAAAGCCACGGACTGTGATGCCGCAGCCAATCAACGAAAATGCCGCGCTCTGGATGCCCGATTCGCCACAAGAACCGGATGACGGCCGCCATAAGCAGCAGGAACGCCGACCGGCCGATCAGATCGCGCACCTCGGCGTCCGGGTAAACCTCCATGGCGGCGATCACGAACAGGGCCGGGGCGGCGATCGCCATCAGCGAGAGCGCGCTGCGCCGTGCTACCCGCAGCCCCGCGGCATTCCACCGGAAATGGTACTCGCCCAAACCGCCGGGCCGGCAAATCTCGCGCACCAGCGACGTAAAGAAAATGACCATTCCGGCCGAAATGAGGCCCGCGCCGAGCGTCTGGGCCATTTCGTAGGCCGCCACATCCCTGGCTTCCGCCGCGGCTCTGACGGTCCAGGCGGCGAACCACAGCGCACTCGGCCAGCACGCGGCTCGCAGGATCGAGCACAGCAGCGCCACCAGCGTGTGGCGGAAAGAATCCGTGTGGATTTTCGCCACGCGCAAACCCGTGTCGCGCACTTTGGCGGCCAGCAGCGGCCGCACGCTTAGCCACGCCAGCAGCACCACCAGGGCCAGGCCGGATACAATTAGGCCTCTGAGGCGCTGTTCGGGCTGCTCCGGCAGCAGCAGTCGCCGCAGCGCGCCAAGACGCCGCGTCGCACCCTCCCGATCGTCTGGCCACTCCGCCTTGAAGATTGGCGCGGTGCTGGGCAGCCAGAGCGAATAGCGGTCAACGACTTCACGCGTTGCGCGCACGCTGTTCACAATGCGGGTCTGTACATCCACCAATTGCAGCAGTTCGGTGGAATAGCTTTCGTAGTCGGTCCGCAGACCCTCCAGCAGCTCGCGCCGCGTTTCCAACATCTCACGAATCTTGGGCTCCAGCGGCGCCAGATCGATGTTCGGATCATCTTCGCGCAGCTTCGCCAGCATCACGCGCTTGGCGGCGTCCACATCCGTCAGAACCAGCAGGCGCTCGCGCACCTCGCTCAGTCGACTCTGGACCTGCGCGTACTTCTTGCGAGTTTCAAGCGATTCCCGCTCCGCATCACGCAGCCGGTAAAGGTCGAGCCGCGCCCCGCGCATCAGCGGGCCCAGCAGGTCGCGGTCCGAATCCTGCTCGACGCGCTGCCGCAACCGCCCCAACCGGGCGCTGATGCGTTCTTCATCCACACGCGCCTTTTCGAGCTTCGCCTGCGCCTCGGCCAAGCCGGCGCTGACGTTCTCCCGCTGCGCCGCCAGACGCGGGTTGATTTCAAGTTGCCTTTGAATTTCCCAAGGCGCGTCCTTCAGCCCCTCCGCGGCGCGCTGCTTCTGCTTCTGTACTTCCGCCGCGCGCAGCTCAGTCGCTTTGGCCTGTAGCTCGTCCAGCAGCGCTTGCGCCTGCGCCACCTCCAAGCGGGCCTTGCTTCGCCTGGTCGCCAACACCTCGCTGCGCGCCTGGTAGAACGCCAATTCCTCCTGATACGCCCTGATCTCCTGCTCAATAGCGCTGCGCCTGGCGAGCAGCAAAAAACGTTGCGCCAGCGCAAGCTGAGGAGGGACGCCCGCCTCGGCCGCCCCGGCCAATTCGGCACTCAATGTTTCAAGCTGTTGCTGGGCCGCCGTACGCAGGGCCGGTATGGCTTGGGCACGCTCCGCGCGATTCTGCGCCTGGGCCGCCAGCTTGTCGGCCGCGGCTTGTTTCTGACGCAGTTCGCTGTCGGCGCTAGCGATTTTCTGACCAAGATCCTCCAGAGTTGTGCTCTCGGCTAACTGGAGCTTGACGGCCGGAGCGTTGGTTACCGCATCCAACTCCTGCTGAATTGCCTCGAGATCGGCCGGCGCGTTGCTCTGACCTTGCTGATATTCGGAGATTTTGGAGCTCCAGGTTTGCGCGAGCGCAATTTGCTCCAGCACCTGGCGATAAATCTCCAGAATTTGGGCGCGCATCGGCTCCGGAAGTTCTGTGGAGGCCTCGATGCTGGCCATGCGCGCCTGAATTTCTTCAGGCGTGATCGTGGCCACCGACTCCTCGTGATTGGCCGACGCTTGGGTTGTCGAGGGCTGCGACGAAGCCGGCGCCGACTCTGTAGCCGGCTGACTGGCGGTTGTAGAGCTGCTGACGGCCGTTTGGACTACGGGCTGCGTCTCGGCCGGGCCCAAATCCATCTCTGTCGCCAGCAGGGCTGACGTGCAACACTGCCCCAATAGAAGTAATGCGCCTAGCACGCTGGCGCAGCGCCGGTGTTCGTATCCCATCGCCGTTCCACTTTGTTCGCGCTCGGAGACACATAATAACGTCAATCTAACCTGTCGTCGCGGGCCGCTTTTTAGGACCTTGGGCGGATGTCCAAATCCCCCCACATCGGATACAATCGCGCAGACGCGTGTAACTTCTCCCCCGACCTTTCAAAGGACCCGCATGAAAGTACTCCTGGTTTCCCCGGCTACGCCAGACACGTTCTGGAGCTACAAGCACGTCCTGCCGTTCGTAGCCAAGAAGGCCGCTTTCCCGCCGCTGGGCCTGCTGACCGTGGCCGCTTTGCTGCCGCCCGAATGGGAGCTCAAAGTGGTCGACTTGGACGTGCGCGCCCTGGCGGACGACGACATCGAGTGGGCCGACTACGTGCTGCTGTCGGCAATGATGATCCACGAGAAATCGGTGCGCGAGGTCGCTGCCCGCTGTGCCGGCCGCGGCAAAGCCGTCATCGCCGGCGGGCCCTTGTTCACCACCTCGCCCGAACGCTTCTCCGAAATTCCGCACCTCGTGGTCGGCGAAGCTGAAGAGTTGATGGACCAGATATGTCGCGACATGCTGGCCGGCACGCTGCGCCCCCTGTATCGCTGTCACGAACGCCCGAGTTTGGCAAACACGCCTTTGCCCCGCTGGGATTTGATCGACTTCCGCGATTACGCGACCATGTCGGTCCAGCACTCTCGCGGCTGTCCCTTCAACTGCGAATTTTGCGACATCGTCGAGATTTATGGGCGCGTGCCGCGGCTCAAGAGCACGCAGCAGATGATCGGCGAACTGGATGCGCTGGTGAACGCCGGCTGGCGTGGCAGCGTGTTCATCGTGGACGACAACTTCATCGGCCATAAAAGGCGCGCTAAAGACTTGCTCCGGGCGATCATCGACTGGCGGGCGCGGCGTGGCGTGAATCTCTCATTCACAACTGAGGCTTCTCTCAATCTCGTTGACGACCCCGAGCTAATCGACCTGCTGGTGCAAGCCGGCGTCAAGAAGGTTTTCATCGGGTTGGAGACGCCCCAGGAAAGCAGCCTGGCCGAGTGCGCCAAGACGCAGAACATGGGGCGCGATCTGGTCGCGGATGTCAAAACCCTTCAGGCCGCCGGAATCGAGGTCCTGGGCGGCTTCATCCTGGGTTTCGATACCGACTCCGGAACGATCTTTGAGCGGCAATTGCGGTTCATCCAGGAATCCGGAGTGGTGACCGCGATGGTCGGCCTGCTGACCGCCCTGCCGCAGACGCGCCTGTTCGCGCGCCTTAAGCAAGAGGGCCGCATATTGAGCGAGAGCACCGGTAACAATGTCGAAGCGGTCCTGAACTTTGTGCCCAAGCTCGACCGCCAGGTGCTGGTCGAAGGCTACCGCAATCTGGTGAAGCACCTTTATTCGCCACAGATGTATTACGCCCGCGCTCTGACGTTTCTGAGGCAATATCGGCCGCGCGGCCCGCGTGCCCCGGTGCGCTGGTCGGACGTCCGTGCCCTGCTTCACTCGATCTGGACTATGGGCGTGTGGACCAACGGCCGCCGCGAGTATTGGAAGTTCATGCTCCGCTCGCTACTGTTTCACCCGCGCCAGTTCGTCGAAGCAGCCACCCTGGCCATTCTCGGGCATCACTTCCGGATAGTCGCAGCGCGTTTGTGACAGTGCCGAAGCATAAGAAGTCTGATTGCCGCCGTGCGACTCTCTCGCCCGACGGCCGCCTCCTGTCGCGAGGCCGACGGCCGCCGCTTCCTCGCCCGGAGGGCGCGCGAACGTAGCCGGGGATTTCAATCCCCGGTGGGAACGCCAACCCCCCCGAAACTTTGTAGAATAGGCCGCATGAGCACGACGCTGGAGCGCGTTTGGCAACTGGTCGCGACCGGGCAAGTCAAGGTCTCCGACCATGGCTATGATGAATTGAGCAACGACGGATTGACCGTGCGCGAAGTAGTGGACGGTATCAAGGCCGGACAGGTCGTGGAGGACTATCCGGCGTACGGAAAGGGCCCGTGCGTTTTGGTGCTTCAGCGTGACGAACGCGGCGCGCCACTCCATGCGCTGTGGGGCATTCCGCGCGGGCAGGACGGGCCGGCTGTTCTGATCACGGCCTATCGGCCCGACCCGGCGAAGTGGACGAGCGATTTCAGAGTGAGGCTGCCATGAACCGGCGCACAACGAAGCTCATTCGCGAAGGCGACTACGTGATCGAGCTGGATGTCGAGCTGAGCGACTCGCCCGACGGCTGGGGGCCGTACTTGTCGCTGACCGACGCCGAGCGCCTCGACGAAGCGCGGGCGGCGTTACGGCAGGGTGACCTGGCCGCGGCAACGCGGCTCGGCCGCGTCTATCGGCTGACGCCGGTCAAGGCGAGCGCATAAGGTTGGGCGGCGATAGCATCCAAATCGTCCAGCGCTGCTGCCAGCCAGACTACTTGATGAGCCATTTTTCAAGCCGCTTCTCGGCCTCGCTTTGCGGGACAGACTCCCCGCGCGCCGCCGACTCGAGCCGGCGACGAATTTTTTCAATGACGTACAGGTGTACTGTACGTCTTCGACCGAGCAATCCTCGGGCAGGCGCTTCAATATCTCCTGCACTTGCCGCTTTACATTTGACATACGCGCACCTCGCACGCGCCCGAGTAGAGTTTAGCTTGCGGCGCGCTGTCAGTCCACGAGCGGAAACGTGACTGGCACCGAGCCGCCTCTCTCGCCCGACGGCCGCCTCCTGTCGCGGGGGCAACGGCCGCAGCTTCCTCGCCCGGAGGGCGCGCGAACGTAGCCGGGGATTTCAATCCCCGGTGCGTAACGCGAACGCCCCGTTTGTTTTCTCTTTCCTGATCCGGTCTTCCAAAAGCGCCGTGTGCGATTTCCAGTACAGTTGTAAGTCTGCCACCGTAAAGATGGAATGGCATTGTCGCCGGCCGCCTTGCAACGGCAGCCCAAAGTAGACTGATCGGGACCGGAAGCGGTACCCCGGCTCGGGGGGGGGAGGGGAGTCAATGCCATGTTCTTTAACCCTGCGGTCGGCAACATCAGCGATTGCGTGGAGGCAACAGTCTGGTCGCGGTCGGTCGACCTCATAGACGGTTCCGAATTCGACCGGCGCGACCGGCATCGAAGAACTTGGGCTTGGTGAAGCGCCGCGGTTGCCCTCGCGCAGACAAGAACCCCGGCACGAGTGCCGGGGCTCGGAAGCTGCCCAATGTTATGCGGGTCGCCACCCGTCACATCTTGATTCCTCGATCCCTAAATCCCTTGATCCCTCACCTGCAGTATCAATACTCCGGCGGCAACCGGCTGCAATCCGGAGCAGTATGGCGTGCAAACCCACATGCCGCGCAGTCTGTACGAACCGCCAGCCGCTGACAATCCCCCCGCGTTTCTGCTGTGGAACCAATTCTCAACCGGTCGACGGGTTACAAACCGCCCACAATACGGCCTATTCCGGCCGCTGCGTATGCCGGCCGCCACCTACTCCGCCCGGCGCAACCAGAGATACACGTTGGTGTTGGTGCCCGACAGGCGAAACACGCCCAGGTCTTCCACGCGGCCGCCGTACTGCTCCATTAGGTACGCAGCCAGTGGCTGGTTCGGCTGCGTGGCGGCGATGACTGCGAAGAGTTGGCTTTGCGGGCCGCACGCCGCGGCGATCTCCTGTTCCACCGCGTGGATCTCCTCCTCCAAGCGGTCCGGCTGTTCAGCCCAGGCAGCCTGATCCTGACTGGCCATGTGCAGCGCCATTTCCCGCGGGTAAGAGAACAGCTTTACCGGCACGGCCAGCCGGCCCAGATAGTACTGCAATGGGGCGCGCGTCAGGCCGGTGCAAAGGACCGCGTCGCCGGCCCGGGCCGCGCGAACAATGATTTGTGCCATTGCACGATCGGCGCTGGCGAGCTGATTGCCGTACAGATGCGCCAGGCCGGCGCACGAGTAGACGCAGAACACCACCAGCAGGCAATAGCGCAGCAGCGCCGATGCAACTGCGGCCTTTCGCCAGTGCAGGCCCGCGAGGCCCCGCGCGACGAGCAGCGCAAAGCACGGGTAGACCAACTGGTCGACGCGCCCGGGCACCCAGTTCGGGACGCTGATGACTGACGTCAGCGCCGCGCACGCTAGCGGCAATACCGTCGCACAGGCCAGCCATAGCCCACGCGGGTTTACCTTAAGCCCGCGCGGCCCGCGCTGCCACGCCTGCGCGAGGCCGGCGGCCGCCGCCAGCGCGCACAAGTAGACCGGCGTCCAGAACGTGTGCTGTTCCCGTGCGAAGAGAAAGAAGGGCTGTGGATCACCGGGAGAAAACGAGCGCAGTGTGCTCAACGGGATGCGACTTGACCCGAAGCGTTGCGTCAGAGTCGCAAACCACACGTACTGCTCCCGGTTACCGAGCTGCATCAGGAACGTCGGCAGCCATGGCAGATAGCCGGCCAGAATGGCCGCGCCGCATGCCGCCCAGTGCCAGGGTGCACGGCGCAGCGCGCCCGAGGCAAGGATGATCAGCGCATGCACGGGCAGCAGGTGCAAGGCGAAATTATGCGTGTACAGCGCTCCCAGAGTGGCCAGCACGTAGGCTACGTAGAATCGCCCGCGGCCATCCTCGATCGCCCGCCACAGCCAGTAGGAAGAGAGCAGCCCCAGCAGTCCCAGCAGGGAATACATGCGGGCCTGCTGGCAATAGAACACATGCGTGGGCGCGACGGCCGCCAGAACCGCCGCGAGCAAGCCGGTCTGTGTGCCGAACAACCGGCGGCCAATGGCGAAGAGCGCTCCCACCGTCAGCACGCCGGGAATGACGGATAGCGTCCGAACCGCCGCCTCCCCGTCCCCAAACACCTTCATCCACCCCGCCAGCAGCAGGTAATACAGCGGCGGGCTCGAATCGCGTTTTAGACCGTCCAGCAGTCCGGCAACACCCGTTTTGGCCAACACCACGCTGTTGGCTTCATCGATCCACAGATCTTTGCCCGCCAAGTCATAGACGCGCACCGCAATAGCTGTGACGAGAGTTGCCGCCACCAGCACGGCGACAGCACGTGCCTGCCACGTATCTTTGCCCCACCCTCGTGATGGCGTCATGCTCGCCGCCGTGCCGGAGACTAACCCTGGGCGCGCCTTTGGCATCACTGCGAGTTACCGATTCTCCGCCGCCAAGTCAACCCGGGCCGCGAAGTTAATCCGGGGATCAATCCCGGGGTAAATCCGGGGACGCCTTGGAAAATCCGAAGATCCGCGGACGCCGTTCCTAAACCCCCGCCCTGATTCTCCCCATTGGTCTCGCGCCCCAAAATCGCGCACACGTCGCCATTGCTGCGCATATGCTAACAATCCCTGCCCCTGCGCCCCTGCGTGCCTTCGCCCTCTGCCTATACTTCCTAGCGACCGGCCACGCCCGCGCGCAGAAAGGAGCTCTATGTGCCGTACATTCTTGCTCCCCGATTCCGCATCCTTGATTCGTTGCACCCTGCGGGCGGATAACTCTCAAGAGTGCAAAACCGGGGGCACGCAAAATCGAACTCCTTGCACCCTTGAGGTCCTACCCCCGCCGACCGCGTTATTCCCGGACCTTGCCGCTTACACTCTACGCTCTTTGCACCCTTGGCTCTACCCGCGCACCGGAGTTGCCTTGCTGCTTCCCCTGCACAAACGGCCGACCACAGGTCGGCCGCTACCCTTTGTGCCTCGTTGCCTTGTGGCCTCGTTGCCTTCCGGCCTAGTACTCCGGTGGCAATTGGCTGAGCTGCGCCATCGTGAACACCGGCCCGTCTTTGCAGACGTAGACCTTGCCCACGTTGCAGCGGCCGCACTTGCCGACGCCGCACTTCATGCGGTTTTCGAGCGTGGTATAGATCTGCTCGGGCTTGAAATTCAGCTTCGCCAGCACCGGCATGGTCAGCTTGATCATGATCGGCGGACCGCAAACGATGGCGATCGTGTTGTCCGCAGACGGGGCAAGCTGCTCCAGAATCGTCGGAACAAAGCCAATCTTTCCCTTCCAATCCGGTGTCTCGCCACCCGGATCGACCGTAACGGAGAGGTTGACGTCCTTGCGGGTGCCCCATTCGGCCAATTCGTGCTTGTAGACCAGGTCGGCCACCGTGCGGGCGCCGTAGATAATGCTTACGTCGCCGTACTTATCGCGCAGGTCAAGGCAGTTCCAGATGACGCAGCGCATCGGCGGCAGGGCGATACCGCCCGCGATGAACAGCAGCTTCTTGCCGTGCCACTGCTCGATCGGGAACACGTTGCCGTACGGCCCGCGGAAGCCGATCACGTCGCCCTCGTCGCGGTCGGCCAGGGCGGAAGTCACGCGCCCGGCCTGGCGGAACGTGCATTCGATGTAGCCTTTGCGCGTCGGCGGCGAGGCGATGCAGAACGTGCTCTCGCCCTCACCGAACACGGAATACTCGCCGAACTGCCCGGCCTTGAAAGTGAACTTCTCAGCGTCGGCCGGATCGACGAATTCCAGGCGGAATGTCTTCACGCCCGGGGCCTCGTCCGTGACCTTGGCGATGCGCATGCGGTAGGGGACGTACAGGTTTGCCGGCTTGCCGCCAGGAGCAGGCGCCGCACCGGGAGGGGTGGCCATCTTGGTCATGCCTTCATCTCCGCCAAAGCCTGTGCATGTTCGGCCAGGTTCATATCCACCGGACACGTTCGCGAGCAGCGGCCGCAACCGACGCAGCCCAGCACGCCCAACCGTTCCGGCTGGTACGAGAACTTGTGCATCACGCGCTGCCGCCAGCGCTCACTCTGCACGTGGCGCGGGTTGTGGCCGGAGGCGTGCAGCGTAAACAGCGAGAAGCCGCACGAATCCCAGCACCGCAGCCGCGTGCCGCCTTCGCGGTTGCGCTCATCCTGAATATCGAAGCACGAGCAGGTCGGGCAGACGAACGCGCACGCCCCGCAACCGAGGCAGCGCAGCGACTGCTCGACCCAAACCGCATTGTTGCCGAAGGCCGCCGGCAGCTTCTCCTTCAGCTTGTCGGCCGAAAAGCGCGGCGCGACCTTCGCCAGCACCTTGTCCTTGGTCTCATTGCCGGCCGGCGTGAAGAGCTGCGGGGCCGCGGCCACCACCGCCTGGCCCTTGGGCGTCAGCACCTCGACCAGGAAGCGCTCGGCGTCGAGCGGCGTCAGCAGCATGTCGCTGCCGCGCGTGTCGCCCGGGCTGCCGCCGACCGACGTGCAGAAACAGTACGCGTCGGCTTTGGTGCAAGCCAGGCCGATGATCGTCAGGTTCGCCAGCCGCGTCTCGAACTGTGCGTCCGGGCTGTCCCAGGTGAAGACCGCCTTGAGCGTGGCGAAGCTGGCCGCGTCGCACGGATGCGCGCCGAACAGCACCGTGGGGCGCTTGTCGGGCTCGGCCGGCTGCTGCTCCACGTCCTTGCCGTTGAACTTGTAGCGCAGCAGCGGCTCATAGGGCGGGAACGTCGCGAGCTTGGCCGAACTGCGGGTTTGAATGTAGTCCAGCGCCACTTGCTCCGGCGACTTCACCTCTGCGAAGTTGAGCAGTTCGCCTTCCTTCACCGGCGCCAGCAGGCGTTGCCCGGCGGCGGTGAGCTTCGCGAAGAGCTCGCCGAGAGACTTCTTTTGTAGAATTCGTGTTTCGCTCATTGTCTCACCGGATGAACTCTTCCTTGTCGTCAGGTTTGAAGGTGGACAGGGCGTACTCCTTGCGGGTCGAGTAGCCGGCCTCGCCGCCGAAGCTCGTCAGCACTTCCTGAGCCAGCACGCGGTTCAGCAGGTCCAGACGGATGCCCTGCGGGCAAGCGTCACTGCACGAGCCGCAATCGACGCAGCGCCCGGCCAGGTGCATCGCCCGCACGATGTTCCATTCGAGGTTGCCCAGCGGATCGGTTGCGACCGGGATCCACTGCGGCTGGTTTACCTCGGTGATGCAGCGGGCACAGTAGCACATGGGGCAGGCCGCGCGGCACGCGTAGCACTTGATGCACCGCGACATTTCGGCCGACCAGAACGCCCAGCGCTGCTCCAGCGGCATCGCTTGCAGCCGCTCGATCTCTTTCTGCGCCTCGGGCGACAAGCCGCGTGGCACCTTGGCCAGGTAGACCTCGAGATCCGCGAACTTGGCCAGCTCCGTGATCTGCCCGTCGTCGGACACGATCAGCAGCACGGCCGCATCGTCCGCGATCTGGTTCTCAGCCGCGTATTGCATGACCGTGCGGGCCGTCGTAACACGACCGACGACCGCCGCCTTGCCCAGCGCCTTGACTTCCGGCTTCAGCAGGTACGTCGCGAGGTTCTGCTTGCAGCTTTCGCCCCAGATGAGCTTGCCCGCCTGCTCCGGCGTACGTGCGAACAGCGGCCGGGCGGTCTGCGCGTCAGTGCCGGCCGCGAAGCCGATCACGACCTTGACCGTGCCGTTCTCCAGCAGCGCCTTGGCTTTCTTCTGTAGTGCTTCCATCAGGCCACCTCGAGCGGCCGAATCTGCCCGCTCAGCCGTTTCGGGAACGTGTCGTATGGCCCGAGCTTGCGCACGTCGGCCACGACGTTGTTGACCAGCTCGGCCCACTTGGCGCCCTCGGCCGCCGATACCCACGAGAAGTACACGCGCCGCAGGTCGATGCCCATGAAGTCCAGCAGGCGGCGGAAGACGATCCAGCGCCGGCGGGCGTGGAAGTTGCCCGCGGTGTAATGGCAGTCGCCCGGGTGGCAGCCGGAGACGATGACGCCGTCGGCGCCCTGCCCGAAGGCCTGCAAGAGCAGCATGAAATCAATGCGCCCGGTGCAGGGCAGGCGGACCATGCGGATATTGGGGGCGTACTTGATGCGGCTGGTGCCGGTCAGGTCCGCGCCCGCATACGTGCACCAGTTGCACACGAAGGCGATCACTTTCGGTTCATAGTCTGCCATGAGTGCTCAGCTTTCAGCTATCAGCTTTCAGCTCTCGCCATTGCTCACAACGCGAGCAGTTCGGCGAAGATCTGCTCGTTTGTGAAGCCCTGTAAATCTATAGACTTCGACCGGCACAGCGCCACGCACGTGCCGCAACCCTGGCAGACGCCCTCATTGATGCGTGCCACGGTCTTGATCAGCTTGCCGTCGCGGCCGCGAATCTCCTCGCGCTCGATGGCCTGATACGCACAAGCCGATTCGCAGAGGAAGCAGCCGATGCAGGTCGAGAACAGCGGCGGGGCACAGCGGTTCACCTTCGCGACCACCGGCTCACGCTGCAATTCGTCCTTCGAGAACAGCCCCGTTACCTTGCTCGCCGCGCCCGAGGCTTGGGCCACGGTTTCGGGAATGTCCTTCGGCGCCTGGCAAGCGCCGGCGACAAACACACCGGCCGTATTCATTTCGACCGGCCGCAGCTTGGGGTGCGCCTCGGACAGGAAATGGTCGCCGTCGTAGCTGACCTTGAGCTTTTGCGCCAGTTCCTCGGCGTCCTTATGGGCGACCATGGCCGTGGCCAGCACGACCATATCCGCCTGAATTTCGACCGGCCGGGAGTTCAGCAGCGTGTCGACGCCCTTCACAATCAGCTTGCCGTCGCGCTCGTAAATCTTCGACACGCGTCCGCGGACGTAGTGAACTTCGTCCTCCTCGATCGCGCGGCGGACGAATTCCTCATACATCTTGCCGCCGGCGCGAATGTCCATATAGAAGACATACGCCTTGCCGCTGTGCACCTTGTGCTTGTAGAGCATCGCGTGCTTGGCGGTGTACATGCAGCAGATCTTGGAGCAGTAATTGATGCCCTTCGCCGGGTCGCGCGAGCCGGCGCAGGCGATGAAGACAATCGTCTCGGGCGTCTTGCCGTCGGACGGCCGCTTGATTGCGCCCAGCGTCGGGCCGGAGGCGGAAGCCAGCCGCTCGAACTGCAGGCCGTTGACCACGTCCTTGTATTTGCCGTAGCCGTACTCGGGGAAGAAGTCGGTCTGCTTGAGGTCGTAGCCGGTGGCGACGACGACCGCGCCGACCGGAACCTCGATCAATTCGTCTTCCTGTTCGAAGCGAATGGCCTTCTTCTCGCAGAAGCGCTCGCACACCTTGCACTTGCCGGTGCGGAAATACGTGCAATGCGCCTTGTCTATGACGGGCTTGTTCGGCACGGCCTGCGGGAACGGGACATAGATCGCGGTCCGGTTGCCCAGCCCGGCATTGAACTCGCTCGGAATCTTCTTCGTCGCGCACTTCTGGGCGCAGATGCCGCAGCCGGTGCAGAGCTTCTCATCGACGAAGCGGGCCTTCCTGCGGATGGTCGCCTTGAAGTTGCCGATGAAGCCCTCGAGCTTCTCCAGCTCGGAGTAAGTATACAGCGTGATGTTCGGGTGCTGAGCCACCTCGACCATACGCGGCGTCAGGATGCACTGCGAGCAGTCCAGCGTCGGGAAGGTCTCGGAAAGCTGGGCCATGTGCCCGCCGATCGACGGATCGCGCTCGACCAGAATGACCTTGTGCCCGGCATTGGCGATGTCCAGGCTGGCCTGAATGCCCGCAATGCCGCCGCCGATGACCAGGGCCGTCTTCGTGACGGGCACCTTGATCGGGAACAGCGGCCGATTGCGCTTGACCTTCTCGACCATGATGCGAACCAGGTCGATGGCCTTCTCGGTCGTCGCCGGCAGCTTCTCGTGCACCCACGAGCAATGCTCGCGCACGTTCGCCATTTCGCACAGGAACGCGTTCAGCCCGGCGTCCGCGCAGGTGCGGCGGAACGTCGGCTCGTGCATACGCGGTGAACAGGCCGCCACCACGACGCCGGTCAGCTTCTTCTCGCGGATCGCGTCGCGGATCAGGTTCTGCCCGGGGTCCGAGCACATGTACTTGTAATCAACGCTGTGCACCACGCCCGGGAAACCGGCCGCCGCCTGGGCGACCGCGGCGGCATCGACCGTGGCGGCGATGTTCTCTCCGCAATGGCAGACAAAAACACCAATGCGCGGCATGGTCTAGCCTCTCTTCTCTGCTGTGCCGGCCTGGGCCGGTGCGGCGGCACTCGCGGCGGCCGCCGGCGCAGGCGTGGAAATAGTCTGTGCTGCCCGCTCGAAGCGCACCGGAACGTGATGGCGCTGCATGCCCAGCTTGTCGGGGCTCAGCCCCATGGTCAGGCCGATGAGCTGGCTGATGTAAATCACGGGAATCGAATATTGCTGGTTGCGGTATTGCTGAATCGCGTCGCGCCGCAGGTCGAGGTTCGTGTGGCACATCGGGCAGGCCACCACGATCGCCTCGGCCCCGCGCCTGACCGCGTCATCCACGATCTGCCCCGACAATCGGGCGACCGAGTCCAGCTTGGCCACCGAGAGCCCCGCCCCGCAGCACTCGACCTTGAACGGCCAATCAATCGGCTCGGCCCCGCAGACCTTGACGATGTCGTCCATTTCCTGCGGATCTTCAGCCCGCTTACAGGTGTTCAGCGCCGCCGGCCGCGTCAGGTAGCAGCCGTAATAGCAGGCCACCTTGCGCCCGAACGGCTTGCTCACCTTCTCTTTCAGGCCGTTCGCCGCCGCCCGGCTGAGCACCTCGACCACGTTCAGGACGCGGGTGGTGCCGTTGTAAGGCAGCTCGATGATGCGGCTGATCTCGCGCCGCAGATTCTCGTCCTTCGAAAGCTCGTACCGCGTGCCGGCCAGGCGCGTGAAGCAGGCCGAGCAGGGGACCAGCAGCTCAGAAAGCCCGGCCCGCTCGGCCAGGGCGAGAATGCGGGCGGGCAGCGCCAAAGCCAGCTTGTGGTTCAGGCTATGAGCGGCGCTGGCCCCGCAGCAGTTCCAGTCCGGGACTTCGGTCAGCTCGAGCCCCAGCAGCGGGGCGATGGCCGTCAGCGACTCGCCGTATTCACGCGAGGAGCCCAGCAGCGAGCAACCGGGAAAATAGCCGATTTTCATCTCTTATCCGCCTCGTCGTGATGGCCCGTGGTTTGGCCGGCATGCCCGCTGGCGGCGGCGCAGCGGTCGAACATGGCGGCGATCGCGTCGCGGCCCTTGATCTTGTGCGGCAGGATTTTCAGCTTGCCGCGCATGAGCAGCTTGGGCGCGACATTGACATCCTGAAACAGGTGCATGGTTCGCATTTTGTAAGCCGAAATCAGCCCGACCTCGTGCAGCCGCCCGTTCTTCTTGATGGAATCGAGGAACGAGCGGTGGAAGGCGAGGATGTCCTTGGCCTTCGGGTTTGCCACGCCGCGCCGCAGGGCCTCTTCCCGCAAGTAGTCCATGATCTTCGGGATACTGACTTCCTGCGGGCAACGCGTCGCGCACGTCTCGCAGGCCAGGCACAGCCAGATGGACTCCGCCTTCAGCGCCTCTTCTTCCAGCGCCGGCAGGCCAAGCTGCAGCACCCGCAGGACCTGGTTCGGCGCGAGGTCCATCTCGGGGCCCAACGGGCAGCCCGCCGAGCACTTGCCGCACTGGTAGCAGTTAAAGACGGATTCGCCCGTGGCCGCCTTAACTTGCCCGGCCAGGCTGTGGTCATGTTCGTGATGAGACGAACCAGACATACTCTTCTCCGAAGGGCTGGATCGCAACAACCCGGCCGCCAGCCGGGACCGTGGCTGCCCGGCGCCGCACGAGTCCGGTAAAGCGCCGGCCGCCGGGTGCCATGCCCAAGCTGTAAGCGCGGGCATG
>ERZ795047.874-NODE-874-length-34651-cov-10.625361_pt1 | contig 34651 bp, 33 predicted proteins | sample MGYA00375131_ERZ795047 | MGnify/ENA primary metagenome ERZ795047 (study PRJEB30176, sample SAMN05720228) | activated sludge metagenome | isolation source: Anaerobic digester | place: Japan | collected 2015-05-20 ...
CCTACGACTCTCGCCTTAACAGGGCGCCGTTCTACCGCTGAACTACACCGGAATATAATATTATTATATAATAATACTTTTAAAAATCAATTCTAAATTCATAACCGTGTTTTCTAAAACCAAGTTTTTCATAAAGTTTTTGGGTGCTTTCTTTTTCAAATCTAACATTAGCTATTAATTTATAACAGCCTATTTCTTGGGCTTTTTCAATCACTTTCTGAATTAAATTAGAACCTATACCTTGATGGCGATAATTTTCATCAACAAAAACATCTTCCAATAAACCATAGGGTTTATTGTGAAGCTCATTAGAAATTAAATAAAGAAAAGCTCTGCCAACTTCTTTATTTTTATTAAAAACTTCAAATTTTATCCCGGAAGCCTTTATTTTTTTATTTTTGAATTTTAAATCCATATCATTTAAAATTTTAAACCACAAAAGATTCGTATTATAAAGGTTTTGTTTCTTTTATTTTTTTAATTAATTCATTTTGTTTCATTTTTTCTAAAGATTTAGCTTCAATTTGCCTAACTCTTTCTCTGGTAATATTAAACATATTGCCAACTTCTTCTAAAGTATGCGACACTCCGTCTATTAATCCAAAACGCATTTCAACAACCTTTCTCTCACGTTCCGTTAAAGTATTAAGGACTTCTCTTAATTGACCCTGAAACATTTTGAAAGAAGCAACTTCTTCTGGTCCAGCTACGTGTTCGTCTTGAATAAAATCGCCAATCGAAGTTTCTTCTTCATCGGTTGTTACTGGTTTGTCCAAAGAAACAATTTCCTGATCTAATTTTATTAAATTAAAAACTTTATCAACATCAATTTTCATTTCAGCGGCAATTTCTTCTGGCAATGGATCACGATTTAACTCGCTTTGTAGTTTTCTTTTAACTTTTTTATACTTGCCGATTGTTTCAACCATATGTACTGGAATTCTAACAGTTCTTCCATAGTCAGCTATTGCCCTGGAAATTGCTTGCCTAATCCACCAAGTAGCATAAGTTGAAAATTTAAATCCTTTACGATAATCAAATTTTTCAACAGCTCTTGTTAAACCAATATTTCCTTCTTGAATTAAATCCAAAAAGCTTAAACCCCTTGAACGATTAATATATTTTTTAGCATTTGATACCACTAATCTTAAATTAGCTTGAATCAATCTTTGTTTTGCTTCTTTGTCTCCTTTAGCCAATCTTTTGGCTAATTTTCTTTCTTCTTGGGGAGTTAATAAAGGAGTTTGGCCAATTTCTCTTAAATATATTTGAACAAAATCAGGAAGCCGTTCTCCTGTTCCGCTTTTTAAAATTTCAAAGATTTCATCGTTAGTCATTTCTTGAGAAGAAGACGAAGTCTCTAACAGATTTTTGGGGCCTATTAAATTTAAATGATAGGTTTGTAATTTTTCATATAGGCTTTCAATAACTTCCACATTATCTTCAATATCTGGAATAGCTTTTAAGATTTCTTCTTCAGTAATAAATCCTCTTTGCCTTCCCCTTTTTACAAGATTATCAATAATCTCTTCTATTTCTTTAGGAATTAAAGAAGTTGTTTTCTTAGTTATTTTTTGTTTAGAAATTTTAGCTTTTTGCTTTTTTGCTATTTTTTTAGAAGAAATTTTTGTCTTAGAGGTTTTAACTTCTGCGGTTTTTAATGGTTTTTTAGTTGTACTTTTGGAATTTTTAATAGTTTTTTTATTAGTTAGCTGCTTCTTACTCTTTTTTTGAGATTGAACAATTGGTTTTTTAATTTGCTTTTTAGCAATTTTAGGGGCTTGTTTTTTAGCCTTAGCGGATTTTCTTGCTTTTTTTATTTTGGTAGTTATTTTTTTCATATCTTTTTATTCTAATTATTCTAATATAGCTAATTGCGAAGTTAAATTTTTTATTTCCAAAAGCAAATCTTCAAGCTTTTGATTATTTTTAGATTTTTCAATTTCTTTTAAGCTAATTGTTAATTCTTTAATTTTATTTTTTAAATATTCTTTTTTAAGCTCTTTAAGCTCCCAATCAATTTCTTTTTCTAAATCAAACTTGTTTTCTTTGTCATCTAACAAATAAATTTCATATTCAGCTCTTAAAATTAAATTATTAATTAATTCTTTATTAACTTCATTTTTTAAGTCATTATTCAGTAAAATTGAAATTGTTTCTTGATATTTATTTGGAAAATACTGGTAATAATCCTTAAGTTTAGGCAAAAATTCTTGGTTTTTTAAGATAAATCCTAGGACTTTTTCGGCCAAATTTTCATAGCGAGATTTAACAAATAAGGCTTCTGAAATTTTATTTTCAATATCATTATTATCAGTTGCTTCTAAAATCGTAGGAATTTTTTGAAGTTCTTCGCTAAGAAGTTTTAAATCAATTCCAGATTTAAAAGATAATTTTTCCAACCAGTATTGTCTTTCAATTATTGAGGGCAAAAGTTTAATTCTTGATAGTAAATAGCTTATTGCTCTCTTTTTATTTTCAACCGAATCATTTATTTTTAAATCAATTTTTTCGAAATAATATTCCATTATGTCTTTTCTATTTTGTTTTAGAAGATTTAAGGCGGAATTAGGATTATTTTTTACATAATCAGCTAAATCTTTTACTTCTGGAATAGTGATAATTTTAATATTAAATCCTTTTTGAATAGCTAAGGCAATCGAACGGTCAGTAGCAATTTCTCCAGCGCTGTCCATATCAAAATTCAAAATTAAATTATTAGTAAATCTTTTTAAAAGTTCCAATTGCTCAAAAGTTAAGGCAGTTCCAGAAACAGCTATAATATTTTTAATTCCATCTTGCCAACCCATAATCATGTCCATATTTCCCTCAACTATTAAGGCTTCATTATTTTCTCTAATTTGTTCCTTGCTTTTGTCAAAACCAAATAAAATTTTTCCTTTTTGATAAACAATTGTTTCTGGAGTATTAATATATTTAGCAACTTTATTTTCATCTTCACCATTAAATTCTTTTGGCAAAACCCTTGCTGAAAATCCAACTATTCTGGAATTAGAATCCAAAATCGGAAATACAATCCTATTTCTAAAACGATCATAATAATTTGAAAAAGAGGCAGTTGTGCTTTCAATAAAATCGATATTAGCTTCTAATTTTTGATTAGCTTCTTCAATATCAAAATTATCTTTTAAATTTTCTTTTTTAATTATTAAACCAGCTGCCTCAATCTCGGACAGCGAAAATCCTTTGTTTTTTAAAAATAATAAAAGGCTATTCCAAGAATTTGGAGCAAAACCTAGTTGAAATTCATCAATTGTTTCTTCTTTTAATCCCCTGCTTTTTAAATAATTTAAAGCTGATTCATTATTTAAAAGTTGGGTTTTATAAAAAATAGTAGCTTCTTTTAAAATTTCTAAAATTTTTTCTTTTAAAGAAGTTAGTTTGTAATCGTATTTTTTTAAAGTAATTCCAGCTTTTTCAGCTAAGATTTTTAAAGCCTCTCCAAACTCAACATTTTCCATTTTCATTACAAATTTAAATAAATCCCCTCCTTCACCACATCCAAAACAATGCCATAATCCTTTGTCAGGAGAAACAAAAAATGAAGGAGTTTTTTCTTTATGGAAAGGACACAGACCCCTGTAGTTTCTGCCTGCAGGGGTCAGTTTTACAAATCCAGAAATGTAACTTACTAAGTCAATTTTTTCTTTTATTTCGTCATAGGGATTCATTATTTTTCATCTTGAACTTCAATTTTTTTCTTTTGAGAAGAAGCTTGTTTAACTAAGCTAATTTTCAAAACACCGTTTTTAAAGGTTGCTTGAACTTTTTCGGGATCAATTTTTGCTGGCAAAGTAAATTCTCTTGAAAATTCTCCAAATCTTCTTTCCATTCGATAGAAATTTTCTGATTTTTCTTCATCACTTTTTTCAATTTTGCCAGAAAGCGTTAACGAATCCTCGCTTACTTCAATATTAATATTTTTAGAATCAATTCCAGGCAAATCAGCTCTAACTAAAATTTCATTACCTTTTTCTGAAATATCAACTTTAGGAGAAAGAGATGGTTCTATTTCAGAAAAAGATAAAAATGGCTCTTCCCAAAATCTTTCCATCAAATCTCTAAATGTTGGAACTTTTAAAATTTCATCATTTTTTGAGTCCTTACGAATTATTTTCATAGTTTTTAACTAAATATCAGTTAATTAATTCGACCTAATCTAATTAGCTAAAAGCTATAATCAATAACAATTCAGAATAAAAAAGGTGTCAGTTTTCAGTTTGAAAACTGATTTTTGAAGGTATAGTTTTAGATTCTATTTTAGAAAGCATTCCAAGTTTTTTAGAATTTTTGAGCTTTTTTCGGGCTCTGGATAAAATTAGTTTAACAGCATTTTCACTTTTATTTAAAATCTGGGCTATTTCTTTAATTTTTAAGCCATTTTGATATTTCATTAAAATTACCTCCCTATAATTAGGCCTTAATTTTTGAATTTCATCCAATAAATCGTTTAAAGCAGATTTAGCAATTATCTTTTCAGAAATTGAAATTGGCTGCAAGTTTTCATCTTGTAATGGTAAAGTTTTCTGTTTTCTATAATAATTAATTAACAAATTGTGAGCTATTTTTTGAAGATAAGACAAATAACTAAAACCTTGAAATTTATAATTTTTTAAATTCTTAAAAGCTTTAAAAAAAACTTCTTGAGTTAAATCCTGAGCCAATTCTTTATTGAAATTTAAAGCATAATAAAAATAATTAAAGATATTTTGGTAATACTTAAGGTAAATTTCAGTAAAATTTTTAGAATCCTTTTTAGCTTTTAAAATAAGCTCTTCGTCATTTAGGACTTCAGTCAATTTATTAGTTGCCATATACTGTATTATAAACAAAAACCACTCATTTTAAAATATAACGAGTGGTTTCTGCTGTTCTTTTAAAAATTTACTCAGTGGTTATCCCATCAAATTCTTCTTCGCTAGCCATTGCAATTTCCTTTGTTTCGTGAATGGTTCCATCTTTATGATTTGCTGGAGAATAAATTGTGTAAAGCTTCAAACTCTCAGTTGAGGTATTAATGACATTATGCTCACTGCCAGCTGGCACAATAATCGCAATCCCATCTGAAACTTCATGCTCTACTCCATCAATAATAACTTTTCCTTGACCTTTTTCAATTCTAAAAAATTGATCAACATTAGGGTGAACTTCTAAGCCAATATCTTCATTGGGTTTTAAACTCATTAAAACTAATTGACTATATTTTCCAGTATAAAGAACTTTTCTAAAATTTTCATTTTCTAAAGTAAGTTTTTCAATATTATCAATATATCCTTTCATGTTTTTATATTAAATTAATTAATCGACCAAAAAATAGTAACATAACAACTTTAAAATCTCAAGAAATCTTGATTTTTTACCAAATTAGATTTATTATCTTATTAAATTAACAAAAAACAATATGGATAAAAAATTCAAAATTGTGCTTTGGATTTTAATAGCTTTATTAGTTATCTTATTAATTATTATGTTAATAATGATTAATAAAGATAACACTAAAAAAGATTATTCGATTATTTATTTGGATACTGGAGAAATTTATATTGGTATTTTAAAAAGATTTCCATTTACTCAAATAACCGATGTTTATACTTTGCAAAGCGATCAAAGTGGCCAATTAGCTGTTATTCCAATGTCATCTACAATTTGGGCTCCAACTACTCCTTTAAGATTAAATCCGGATAGAATAGTTTTTTCAGCAAAGATTTCTGAAAATAGTCAAGTTTATCAAATAATAACTAATCCCAATGTCCAATCCCAAACTACCGGACAAACCCAAATTCCAGAACAAACATCTCCAGTTCCCTCTATAACCGACTAATCCTTTTATAGTTATTATAGTTAATTAAAACTTACTTCCAATATTTTTTGAATTTTCCAAGATCTTTATCTTGATAAAGTTTTGGCAGCATCATTTCTGGCTGCCAATTCTTTTTTAAGCTTTTAATATCTATTGATTTTTGATATTTTCCCCTGAGCTGGTATTCATCAATTCGAGAAACTGGACCAACTTGATGAAAGATAATCTGGGCAATTCTCATTCCAACAACCAAAGAAATTACCACTGAAGAAAAATTAGTAATTTCCATTGTCCAACGATTAATATAGCCTACATCTCCCCAGCCAGCGCATTTACAAACTGCTATCCCGATTCTTCCCAAAGAACTTCGAGCCCGCATTTCACTGGTAATAGCCCAATCTTTAGAATTTTTTCCCCCAATAAATTCAATAGTGTGAGCTAAAATGGTTTCGTTCGGATAAATTAAGATAACTCTATCGGTTGATTTTAAATTTTCAAAAGCATTTAATTGCGACTTTATCTTTCGAACTTCAATTGCTTTTTCTAATTTAGAATATATTTTATTAATTGAATCTTTAGAAAAAGGATTTAGGATTTCAGTTCGCTCCATTTGATTTTGTCTATAAAAATATTCTCCCAATCTAACATCATAGCTTGTACTATTTAAATTTCCTCTATTAAACGGCTCAATAATAATTAAACCGTTTTTATAATGTTTTAAAATTTCTGGTTTTGATAAAACTGACATAAATTTATATTAAAAATTATCAGTAATTAATTTTAACCAGTTTTTAGAAAATAACAAGTTCTTAAAAAATCATTGTGATGTAGCATTAAGCTAAAACCCCTTGACTTTTCTAAAAAAGTTTGCTAGGATAGTTATGTAATTTAGAGCAATCTAAATTACACGCGGTTCGTCTCGCAAGAGATGAATCGCATTGTGAGCCGCTAAGCCGCAAGGCAAGGCGGCTCTTTTTTGTTTTTATTTTATTTATTTATCCAGTTTTATAATCTTATTGCTATTGAAACGCATCTACTATAATGTAATTTCCTTTATCGTTTTTTTCAATTTTAAGATTAATATAATTCCCTTTAGTGCTTCGCCATTCATTGAAAAATCCCCAGTTATTCCATTTCCAAATAGCAACATAATTTCCATTACATTTATATTTTGGTCTTTGGGAATAGTCTCCTTCAATAACGATCAGCTCATTTTTGCCATCATTATTAATGTCGGCAATTTTAAATTCACAATTTGGATTGCTTAAATTAGAAGAGCACCAAATTTGTTTTACTTTATTGTCAATAAAGTCTAAAACAAAAAAATGGTTTTTTACGCTCATTTCGTTTTCAGTAATCCAAAAAGGCTTTGAAGAACCGAAATTTCCTGCCTTCCAGAGCGACAAATTAATATCTAAAATCCCGTCATTATTTGAATCAGCAATAACAAAATCATCTATCCACCAATTACCTGGTGATTGCCATATCGTTTTTTTATTTTCAGTAATTATTAATTTTCCATTTTCTAGATTGTAATTTTCAAAAATTGAATCATTATCTAAATCCTTCTCTTCCTGTTTAGAAATAATTTTGATATCTTCAAAAGTTATTTCATAGATTGTGTCTTCTATTCTCTTTTCAAAATTATTATTACCGTTATCCCAAAAGTAAACCTTTTGGTTTTCTACTGGAAATTTTAATCTTTGTAAAATTGTATTTGCTTTATTTATTCGAGAAAGTTTCTTTTTCTGTGCTAAAAATTCTGAAAATTCCCTTTCGCCTTGTATTTGATTTTCTGCCTGCTTCTCATTTTTAGAAGAATAAAGATAATAGCTACTACTTTTACCTGCAATAGCAAAAATAAAAAGAAAGATAACAATTAGCCATCTAATTTTTTGCATTCATCTATTTTATTATTTTGCAATAAAGACATTGGTCCAAGATGGTAAAGCTGGAGCCTGCTCAGAAGATAGCAATTCACGCCATTTCTTATCGGTTAATCTATCTGACATCGGCCAGGTAAATTCATAATAAGAATAAACTCCGCCTTTGGCAATTTTTAATTTTCCATCAACCGGGACAACAACATAGATTTCAGAGATTTTACCTGTAGCTTCCTCTAGAACTTGCCCATTAGGATCAGTGGCAACATCGCTAACAATTGCTGCCGGATTTTCATCTAAATATTCGTTCCATCCTGATTCTTGGAATTCTGGTTCGTCTTTATTAACTTCAAGCCATAGATGTTCTAATTGCCCGCCATAGGAACGAATAAGCTCATATTCTTCATCTGTTAATTTTTCATTATTTAATTCTTTTTCTGAGATTGTTTTAAGCGAAATTGCTAATTGTTCCATTCTGCTTAAATTATCTTTCATGCTTTCTGTCAATAATCCTCGTATTTCTAAACCTTCATTTGTCATTCTAAGAAGCGAAGCGAGTCTGGCATAAACATAAGGATTTGGCTCAACGTATCCTCGGTCATCTTTTTTCTCCTTATCTGAACCAGGACCACCCATTTCACCATACGCTTGTTTAGCATAAAGAATAGTATCGTGTTTTAATTCAGCCCAGCTTCCCAAAAATGTATTAAGGTCTTTTCTTAACCAAGCAGTATTCTGCATAAAAGTTGGATAGCCATTTAATTTTTCTTCCAAAAGCGGACGAAGTTGATATAACCAACCCCAATATAAATTTTGTGTCCAGACTTTGGTATCGAGTCCTGAAATATATTCGTTCATTTTGGACATATTTTCTGAATAGCAAGCATATTGAGTCTCTCCCATTTCGCTTAAGATATTTTTTGCCTCATTTGAACCCATTGTTGCTGGAATATCTAATCCTTTAGGTAGACATCTTGCTCCTTTTAGACAACTTGTTTCTTCTGGTTTAAATTCTTGACAAGACGTAGTTTTATCTCCAACATTTCGATAAATGAGATTCTGAAAAATTGCAGCATCAATAGTAAATCTTTGTCCCATAAAACGGAATCCCTTAATTTCATCTTCTCTATTTGTTTGAATTGACGCTTCAAAGATTGGCATTGAATTAATTTGCGGTGGTTCTAAAGCTTTTGCTTTATCAACAAAAGAAGTAAATTTATCTTTATCACTTGCTACTGACTGAATTGTCGCGTTTGAACCATAAATTTTTTCAACTAGATCTTTGAACTGGTAATAAGTGATATCATCGCTTTTACCAACAAAGAAATTTACTGGCTCGTAAATTTTATTCCAACTATTTTGATTATTTCCTTTATTAAGCGCAATTGTAATAAGCAAAGCAGATTTTATTTCATCTTCATTTTTCATTCTAAAAGAAAGACGGCCATACCACATCATTGATTTGAAATAAGCCTTTAATTCTTCTGTTTTATCATAATGACCTCTGGGAATATATTGTGAATAGTCTTCTTTCAGCGACTCTAACTGTTGCGGACCTTGAGGAGTATCAACCATTATGCCTTCTTCCATGCCAATATTCATTACTGGAGATTTTTCTACGCCCTGGTGAGCTTCAATAAATGCTAATTCTTGATTGACTTCGCTAGTAACAATTTCTGGGATGTTAGTCGAAGGATCTAAAAGTTTACTACCAACTGCAAAAAATCCAACATTTCTTTTGGCAGCATTTTCCCATTCCGTTCCCTTTAAACTATCATATTGATTCAATGCTTCAGAAAGCATAGTAGCGCTTAATTGTTTTAATTCAGGCGCTAATTTTTGTTCTTCTATTTGTTTTAACAAAGAATCGAACATCAAATGGTAAGTATGAAGCATTGAATCAGTAGTAATAAAATTAGGCACATAGTCATACCTATTACTTTCGTAAATAGGAAAGAACTCAGCGTAATAAGAAGGTGTAACAACAAAAGCATTTTTTATTAACAAATTTTTCTGCGCTTCAGAAAAATCAAAATCATTAGCATTAATAACATTACTTAAATCTTGGTCCACCGAATAAGCTGGAACCTTAGGATCAATATTCACAGCCACCTCTTTATAAGTTGCGAACTCAGAACCAAATACCACAGTGGGCTCATTATTAGTAGTTTCTTGGTCTGTTTTGGGCAACTTAAAATAAACCGTTAAAACAATGATGATTCCCAAAATTCCAAATATGATCCACGTTTTTTTCTTTGATTTTGGTTTTGATGGAACAGGAGGCATTTGATTACTTTCGGACATTGATTGTTTTGGTGCAAATTGATCAAAATTTTGATTGTCCATTTATTTATTTATTTTGGCTAAAAACTTTAACCATTAAAAATTTAATTATTTATATTTACGACCTTAATTATATTTTATCAATATTCCACAAAATTACAATATTTTTTTATGTTACAAATAATGACTAACAAAAACGTAATAAGTTTCTTATTTAGAGAAAAATTCTTTTAAGAAAATTAAAGGTATCCACCTTCCGGCGTTGGTAATTTTTTATATTCCTCTTTCGACTCAATAATTTGGATAATATAGTTTGTAAATTGCTGAAATTTATCGCTGATTCTTCCGCGGCAATCATCCCATGATAATTCTTTTTGAGTAGAATCAACTTGAACTTTTAAATAGTAATTTGAACAAGGAGTAACGTAGGTATTTTTTTCTATCGGTTCCGTACTTTCTTCAAATAAGTTTAAATCTTTTATTTTTTGATAAATTCCCATAAGTTCACTATCCGAAAGTTTTAAGCTTATCGTTATAGGTGGCTCCATTACCATATCCTTGGTATATGTCTGATTAAAAGTATTCAATTCATTTTTTGCACCAACTCCATATTTAAAAATTAGATTAAAATTAGCTGGATTACTGGGCAGTGAATTTTCTGAAAAAATGTTTGACCTTTTAAATAAAAAACTTCCTCCCCCTATTAAGAAAAGTATAATGACGATAATCAAAATAAGTTTATTTTTCATAAATCGATTCTTTTCTAATAAATTATTTTATCGACCATTAATTATTTTAAAAAATCTTAAAGTTCAAATCAAATTGAAGAAATCGAACAAGGAAAATTCAATGGTATTTCAACCTGGACACCTGACTATATTTACAGAAATGCAGGAGATTTTAGAAAGATTGTGAACTTGATAAATGCCAAGCTTCTGCAGAAAATTCGTACTTATAGTCAACTATTTACCAATTTTAGCTAATTTTTAGAAAATAGCAAACTATCTAAAATTGAATTAATTTAAATTTTTAAGCTAAAACCCCTTGACTTTTCTAAAAAAGTTTGCTAGGATAGTTATGTAATTTAGAGCAATCTAAATTACACGCGGTTCGTCTCGCAAGAGATGAATCGCATTGTGAGCCGCTAAGCCGCAAGGCAAGGCGGCTCTTTTTTGTTTATTTTTATTTTATTTTTTTATTTATGTTTTTATTATGCCTTTAAAGAACTGATATTAAAATATAAAATGGCAGTTTTATTACTTCTTTCCTGCGGAGAGGGCGGGATTCGAACCCGCGGTAGCCTTTCAGCTACACAGCATTTCCAGTGCTGCCCATTCAACCACTCTGGCACCTCTCCAATCTAAACTATTTTAACAGAATTATTAAAAAACAAAAAGCTCTGAATATTCAGAGCTTTTTGTTTTTTAATGTATTTAGTATTTACTATTTCTTGCTATCTTACTGATATTTCTATCTTCTTCGAAAATCTCTTGAGTCTCTTTTTGGACGATCTTCTAAAGGTCTAGCTTCACTAACGGTGATATTCCTTCCCTCAACATCTTGACCATTTAAAGTATCAATAGCTTTTTGAGCTTCTTCTTCAGTAGACATTTCCACGAAACCAAAGCCTTTTGATCTATTGTTATATTTATCAACAATAACAGTTGCTGAAACTACGGTACCTACTTTAGAAAATAAATCAGATAATTCTTGATCAGCAACAGAAAAAGGTAAATTACCTACAAATAATTTTTTTGACATTAATAAAATTTTTTAACAATTACATAAGGCGACCCTCTTTAATAAATGGTTATTAAGAGCATATGCTTAAAATAGTATAAACTAAAGCTTGTCAATAATCAAGTTTTAAATTTTTAAATAAAAACTATTTTAAAAATCTTCTATTTTTCGTAAGAAATCTTTTTTAGGTTTTCTATTCTTTTTTCTATTGGGGGATGGGTTGAAAAAATTTCAAGATACCAAGGGGTTTTATTGGTTAATCCTTTTTTATCTTTTGATGAATCTATTTTAAAATAAGAAGCAAAATATAATGGTTCAACAGCCGTTTTAAAACTTGAGGAACGTTGAACCGGAGTATTTGATATTTTTTCTAAAGCACTTATTAAACCCTCGGGATAACGAGTAATTAATGCGGCGTTGGAGTCAGCAACATACTCTCTTTTTCTAGAAATGGCTAATTGAATAAACATTGCAGCTATTGGGGCTAAAATTGAAACAATTAAACCAATAATTAACCAGAAATTGTTGTTTTTATTATCGTCTCTGCTTCGAAAATAGTTTGATCTTAAAAACAAGTCAGAAAGAATATTAATAATACCAACTAAAATTACTGCAATAGTAGCTATTAAAGTATCGCGATTGCCAATATGGCTTAATTCATGAGCAATCACTCCCTCAAGCTCATTGTCATTTAGAATTTCTAATAAGCCGGTATTCAAAGCTAGGGCAGCATGATTTTTATCTCTGCCAGTTGCGAAAGCATTGGGATTTTTATCATTAATTATATAAACTTTAGGCATTGGGAGCCCAGCAGTAATTGTTAAATTTTCTATCAATCTATAAAGATTAGGATTGTCTTCTTTTTTCAATTCCTTGGCTCCAGCCATATTTAAAATCATTTTATCTGAATTCCAATAAGAAACTATGGCGAATAATGAAGAAATAATTGCCACAATATATAAAATTGAAGGGTCTTCATAAACTTGAGCAAAAACCCAACCTAAACCAATAATTAAGCCTAAAAAAAGCATTAGTAAAAAATAGGTCTTAAAAACATTTTTTGAGATTTGATCGTAAACTACCATAATTTATAATTTAGATTGCCTCAAATTTTTATTGTAATCAATTTAAAACTTAACTTTAACTGGTTCTTTTTCTAGTTCATTTTGAGTTTCAAACATCTCTCTTTTAGTAAATTTAAAAAGTTTAGCAAAAATCATTGAAGGAAAAGTACTAATAGCTATATTATAATCTCTTACTGAACCATTATAAAAACGTCTAGCGGCTTGAATTTTATCTTCAGTATCAACCAACTCTCTTTGGAGCTCTAAAAAATTTTCATTGGCTTTCAGCTCAGGATAATTTTCAGCAACTGCAAATAACGACTTTAAACTTTGCGAAAACTGATTTTCTGATTCGGCTTTTTCTTGCAAATTTTTAGCTTCCATTGCTTTAGCCCTTGCCTCAGTTACTTTCTCAAAAACTTCTTTTTCATGCTGCATATATCCTTTAACTGTTTCAACCAAATTGGGAACTAAGTCGTATCTTCTTTTTAATTGAACTTCAATATCAGCCCAAGCTTCATCAACCCTAATTTTCATTCTTACTAAATTATTATAAAGAACAATTCCCAAAATTATTAAAACTGCTAAAATTATTAAAACATAAACCATATTTTTATATTAAAATTAATTAGTTTTAATTATAGCATAAATTTAAGAAAATAAAAGGTTCGTTTTAAAACGAACCTTTTATGAAATTTCTATTAGTATTCTTCCTCATCAGAATAATCTGGCATTGAAGAAGCTGGATTAACCTGCTTTTTTTCTGGAATTTCGCTAATTACTGCCTCGGAAATTAAAATTAGACTAGCAACTGAAGAAGCATTAGATAAAGCGGTTTTGACGACTTTGGTTGGATCAATAATACCTTCTTTTACCATTTCTACAAATTCTCCTGTTAAAGCATTGAATCCTACTCCTGGTTTATTTTCTTTCATAAGATGGGTAAAAACATCTTCTGGAGCTTTACCAGCGTTTTCCACAATGGTTCTTAAAGGATATTCCAAAGCTCTTAAAAGAATATCAACTCCCTTAGCTTCATCTCCAATAACTGGGAAATACTCGCTTTTGTTGTTAGTCAATTCTTTAGCAATTTCAAATAAAGCAATTCCTCCTCCTGGCACTATGCCTTCTTCTAATGCGGCTCTAGTAGCATTGATTGCGTCTTCTATTCGATATTTCTTTTCTTTCATTTCGGTTTCAGTAACTGCCCCAACTTTCAAAACAGCGACTCCGCCTGAAAGTTTGGCTAATCTTTCGGTTAATTTTTCCTTATCAAATTCTGAATCAACTTTTTCAATCTGAGATTTAATTTGCTTAATTCTTTTTTCAATTTCCGATTTCTCTCCTTTGCCATCAACAATTGTGGTGTTATCTTTATTGGCTACAATCCTACGAGCTTGTCCCAACATTGATATATCAGTGTTTTCAAGTTTTAATCCTAAATCTGAAGTTATTACTTTTCCGCCAGTAACAATTGCTATATCTTCTAACATTTCTTTTCGTCTGTCTCCAAATCCGGGAGCTTTTATGGCTAAAGCTGAAAAAGTACCCCTAATTTTATTAACAATTAAAGTTGCTAAAGCTTCTCCTTCAACATCGTCAGCAATAATTGCAATATTCTTTTTTCCTGCTTGAATTACTTTCTCTAAAATTGGCAGTAAATCATTCATTGAAGAAATTTTTTGATCAGTAATTAAAATATAGGGATCATCTAAAACTGCTTCCATTCTTTCAGTATCAGTCATCATATAAGGAGAAATATAGCCTTTATCAAATTGCAAACCTTCGACTACTTCCTTTGAAAAACCCAAAGTTTGGGATTCTTCAACAGTCACCACTCCGTCTTTTCCAATATCATTAAATACTTCGGCAATCAATTTTCCTATTTCTGGATCATTGGCTGAAATTGAAGCTACTTCTTCAATTTTCTTTTTATCTTCGATTTTTACGCTTTTTTCATCTAACATTTTAAGAGTCTTTTCAACTGCTTTATCAATTCCCTTTTTTAAAATTACCGGATTAGCTCCAGCTGAAATTTGGTTAAACCCTTCATTAACGATCGCCTGAACCAACAAAGTAGCAGTAGTTGTACCATCACCAGCTATATCAGCGGTTTTTTCAGCAACTTCTTTTACTAATTGGGCAGCTACATTTTCTAATTTATTTTCTAAAGATATTTCTTTAGCAACCGTAACTCCATCTTTAGTAATAACCGGAGATCCGTAACTCTTTTCTAAAATCACATTTCTTCCTTTCGGTCCCAAAGTAACTTTTACAGCATTAGCTACTTTATCTATTCCTCTTTTTAAAGATTCTCGCGCTTTATCTTTATATAAAATTTCTTTAGCCATATTTTTGTATTTTAAAAAATTAATTAATTATTCAATAATTGCCAAAATATCATCTTCTTTGCAAATTAGATATTCTAATTCTTTGCCAGTATCGTCTTTTAGTTTAATTTCGTCCGGCCCATATTTTTTAAATAACACTAGATTTCCAACTTTAACTGTTATCGGGATTCTTTCCCCTTTATCATTTAACTTTCCTTCTCCAACTGCCAAAACTCTTGCTTGTTGAGGTTTTTCTCCTTCAGCAGTATCGGGGATAATTATTCCAGTTTGAGTCGTCTTTTCTTCTTTGACTGGCTCAAGCAAAATATTATCAAAAAGAGGTTTTATCTTCATATTTTTTTATTTATTAATTATTAATTAAACAATTAGCAATTAATATCTAAGATTGCTAATTACAGATTTTAGCAACAAAAATTTGTTTGTCAAGAGCTATAGTTAATTACTCCTTGGAATTGTGTCTCTTCCACAGAGTACATTATTACATTCTATTGGCAACATACCAATCTAAGATTTGACGAGAAACTCCAGTAGCGGATGCTCCGCTTTCTCCACCGCTTTCAATAAGCACCACCAACAATATTTGGGGATTATCGCTTGGCAAATAAGAAACAAACCAAGCATTAACTTTAGTTAAATCAGAACTTATTTGAGCGCTTCCAGATTTACCAGCAACTTTTATTGGAAAATCTAAAAAATAATTTGCAGCTGTCCCTATTTTAGTTGTTAATTCCATTCCTTCTTGAACTGTCTTTAAATTTTGGGAATCAACATTTAATTGTTTAACAACTTGTGGATTATTTTCTTGCAAGACTTTTTGGGTTTCGCTATCAATTATTTCTTTGACTAAAAATGGTTTTAAAATTTTTCCTCCGTTAATTAAAGCTGAATAATTTACAGCTAATTGCAAGGGAGTAGTTCTAATATAACCTTGGCCAATTGATAAATTATAAGTATCGCCTATTCTCCAAATATCGTTTAATTCTTCTTTTTTCCATAAACTGCTAGGCACTAAGCCGGGTTTCTCTCCAAACAAATCAATTCCAGTTTGTTTTCCCCAATTAAAATCTTTTAAATAATTTTCCATTTTATCAACTCCTAAACCGATTTGGTCTTTATATCCTCCACCAATGCTATAAAAATACACATCGCAAGATTTAGCTATAGCTTCAGCCATATTAACTTTTCCATGAATTTGCCAATCTCTAAAAATTTGAGGCCTATTAGGATCATAAGGATTTTCAACAATTATCATTCCGTCTTGATCGTTAATTTCCTTTAAGGGAGAAATAATTTTTTCTTCAAGGGCCATCAAAGCAATAAATGGCTTAATAGTTGAGCCAGGGCTATATTCTCCAGAAATGGTTCTATTAAAGAATGGCTTCCGGAAATTCTCGTTTAATTTTTTAAACTCGGCTTCGTCTAAAGCAAAGCTAAATAAATTATTGTTATAACCCGGAACGCTGACCAAAGCTAAAACCTCTCCTGTTTGAGGATTTAAAGCCACAGCGCTTGCGCCTCCAAATTTATTACCAATATAATTATTTAATATTCCATAAATTTCTTGTTGAAATTGAGCATCAATTGTAAGTTTTAAAGAATTGCCGCTTTTAAAACCAAATTCATTTTCTTGATTTATAACTTGTTGTAAAGCATCTACTCGATAATTTATCGCTCCTTTTGTTCCTCTTAACTCATTATCATAAAAAGCCTCCAGACCACTTCTGCCAATTCGGTCATAACTAGTAAGTTCAGAATCGCTTTCTAAATCTTTATTAGTGGCAAGCGAAGTGTAGCCAATTACATGAGATAATGGCTCATTAAAGCTATAAACTCTTTTAAAATTTCCGACTATCTTTAAGCCAATTAAATTTTCTTCTTGAACAAATAATTTATAAGCTTCTTGAGTTGTTAGGTTTTCAATTAAAACATTGTCCCCTTCCTCTAATTTTAAATTTAATAAGTCAAGTAATTCATTTTTGTCTTTATCTAAAATTTTGGAAAGTGTGTCCACTGTTAAATCTTGATTTTCTTTGTTTTTTGAAAAATCACTTGGGACTATAACCAAATCATAAAAAATCTGGTTATCTGCTAAATTATTATTAAATTTATCTAAAATCAAACCCCGAGGAGCTTCTAAAAAAACGCTTTGTAAAGAATTAGCTAAAGCTTTTTGAGAATACTGTTGATATTTAAAATACTGATAATAAAAAGAAGCTCCTAAAAAAAATATTAATGAAAAAATTGCTAAACCTAAAATGATAAATACATAAATTTTATTTATTGGAAACTGTAAACGATTTTTACCGTCATCTAAAAGAATTTCTTCTATTTCTATTTCATTTTTAGATCTCTTGCTAAACTTTTTCATAACTAAATATAGTTTTAATAGCCAAATCAATAAGTAAAAATACTATCAGCCATAGAAAACTAGCAACATAAAATCCGAAATTTAAATATAAATTGCTTAAATTTAAGACGTTCAACATAAAAAAAATAAGTATTGCCCCGCAATAACTTATTATTATTTTCAAATAATATGAAAAATTTTTGAAATTATTATCTAAAAAATATTTAAAGCCAATAAGAGCTAAAATAAATAATTCGCTAATTAAAATATTAATATCAAAATTTAAAGCTAATAAAATTGTCAAAGGCATGGAAGCTAATAAGTTAATTTTGAATTTTGAAATAATAAAAAACAGCCAGCTAATAGAAATTACTCCACTTATGCTAGATATGTTTGTTAAAAAATCTATAGCAAAAATAGGAAAGGTTAACAAATAGCTTAAAATCATCTACTTAAAACGTTTTTAATTACTGACACGTTTTTTAAACCCTCAAAAGAAAATGCTGGTTCAATTATTACTTTAGTAAATGAAGGTGTTATTGATTTATCAATACTTACTACTTTGCCTATCAATAATCCTGAAAGATAATAACCATCTTGGCCAGAAGATTCTACTAAATTATTATCATAAATATAATTGCTATCAAGATAGTCAATAATTAATCTATTTTTTTCATAAGTTAAAAGACCAGTCTGATTTGTTGGTAAAAGACTAACCATAATTTTTATATTGGGACTAAAAATTGTTTCTACTTCACTATAATTTTGATAAACTTTTTCTATTTTGCCAACTAAAGTTCTATTATTAACTATTACTAAATCGTCTTTATTAATACCGGCTTCTTCTCCTTTATCAATAATTATCTTACTTAAACTGCTCCCCGGTTTAATGCCTAAAATTTTAGCTTGAGTTATTAAAAATTTACCAAAATCGGAATTTTCTTCCGGGACCAATAATTGTTCTTGCAAAACTAACATCTGTTCTTTCAAAATCCTGTTTTCTTCTTCCAAATTTAAAATTCTTTGATAACTTTCATTAGAATTTATAAAAACAATTCTTGTTAAATTAAAATTTGATGAAAAAAAATTTAAAATATTAAAATAAAAATTAGTTAGCCCTTCTTTAAAAACTAAAAATAGAATAATTATTAAAATAATTATTCCAATTATTAAACTATTCCTTAAATTAAAACGCATTTAAACATTATAGTTAAATTATTAAGGTATTTATTATTTAGGAACTTTTTCTAATTCAACTGGAACTAAAACATCCCTTAATTTATCTAAATCTTCCAAAACAATTGAAGTTCCCCTAACAACTGAAGTTAAAGGATCTTCAGCAACTTTAACCGGGACTCCGGTTTTTTCTGCTAAATATTTATCTAAATTTTTTAAAAGGCTTCCGCCGCCAGTCATTACTATACCACTGGTTATCAAATCAGCCACTAATTCTGGAGGAGTTTTTTCAATTGTTTCCTCAACTGCTTCAACTAAATTATCAATCGAACTTTTTATAGCTTCTCTAATGTGCTTTTCTTTAATTACTATTTCTTGCGGCAAACCAGTTACTAAATTACGGCCTCGAATATAAGCTTCTTTATTTTCGCCAGTATCTATTACTGAACCAATATTAATTTTTGCTTCTTCTGCTGTTCGTTCACCAATGCTCAATTTAAATTCATCTCTAATATAATTTATTATATCCTCATTTAATTTATCGCCAGCATATCTAATGCTTTTAGAAACAACTATTCCTCCTAAAGAAATCACAGCCATTTCAGCTGTACCTCCTCCAATATCTAAAACAAAATTTCCTATTGCTTCACCAACTGGAAGTTTTACTCCAATTGCGGAAGCCATAGGCTCTTCAATCAAATAGACTTCCCTGGCGCCAGCATTTTTGCCAGCTTGAATAACTGCTCTTTTTTCAACTTCAGTTGCCCCTAAAGGAACTCCAACTACTACTCTTGGCCTATTTAAAAATAAAAGTTTTTGAGAATCGGTTGTTTTTTCAAAAAAGTATTTAAACATTTTTTCAGTAATTTCAAAATCAGAAATAACTCCATTTCTTAAAGGCCTAACAGCTACAATATGAGAAGGAGTTTTGCCAACCATATTTTTTGCTTCTTTGCCCACAGCTACAATTCCTCCTGTTTTCTGATTAAGAGCAACTACTGATGGCTCATTTAACACTATTCCCTTACCTTTAAGATAAACCAAAGAGTTGGCTGTCCCCAAATCTATTCCAATATCTTTAAAAAACATTTTCGAAAGATTTTCAAGCATAATTTATTATAACCCAAACTTATAAAAAATTCCACTCTTAATAGTTTGAATTATTTTAGTCAAAGATTAGAACTATAAGCTAACAAGGACTTTATAAATAACAATAGTTGAAATTTGAAAATTAAATTATTAAATTACTCACCCTTAGATTTTATTTCTTTTTTAAGGAAATTTATTAGCTTATTTTGATCAATAAGCTGAATTTCTTTAGAATTTCTTTTTTTAATTTCTATTTGATTTTTAGATAGGGTTTTATCACTCACAATTAACCTATAAGGAATACCAATTAAATCAGCATCTTTTATTTTTTCAGCAAAGGTTGCTGAAACTCGATCATCAAATAAAACTTCAAAGTTATTTTTTAAAAGAAGCTGATAAACTTTTTGAGCTTTTTTGTCGTTTTTAGTTAATGATAATAAATGAATTTGAAAAGGAGAAATATTTAATGGCCAAATAATTCCATTTTTATCATTAAAGGCTTCAACAACTACCCCCATTATTCTTCCTATTCCTATTCCATAACAACCCATTAAAACATTTTTCTCTTGACCGGTTTTATCTTTATAAACTAAATTAAATGGCAAGCTATATTTATCTTTAAGCTTAAAAATATTTCCTACTTCGCTTGCTTTTTCTTTTCTTAAGTTTTTATTTCCACATTGAGGACAAGTTGGTTTGTCGGTTGCTATTTCTTTATTTAAAGCTACCCTGCAATTATCGCAAATAAAAATAGTATCTTCTCCTTCTTTAATTAAAGTTTGAAATTCGTGAGAATATTTTGAAAAAGTTCCTCCTGAAGCATAGGTTAAATAAGTAATTTCTGAAAGACCAACCCTTTTAAAAATTTTAAAATAAGCTTCTTTTACTTTTTGGTAATAATTATCCAAATCCTCTTCATCTTTATGAAAAGAATATAAATCTTTCATTAAAAATTCTCGAGTGCGCAATAATCCTGATTTTGGCCTTTTTTCATCTCTAAATTTCGTTTGAATCTGGAAAACTGCTTGGGGTAAATCACGATATGAAAAAACAAATTTTTTCATCAAAGGCGAAACTACTTCTTCATGAGTCGGTCCTAAAACCAAATCTGTTTTAGAATAAAAACTTGTAAATTTAAATAAAGTATCAAGATTTTCCCATCTGGCAGTTTTTTGCCAGTTGCTTTTGGGTTGAAGTACGGGCATTAGAATTTCTAATGCATCTAACTTTAACATTTCTTCTCTAATTATTTTTTCTATCTTTTTTAAAGTTAAAAAACCTAATGGTAAAAACGTATAAACTCCGGCCATTAATTTATCAATATAGCCGGCTCTAATTAATAAATCAGAATTAATTGATTTTTCATCCTCTGGACTGGTTTTTAAAGTTTTAGTAAAAAGTTGGGATTGAAGCATAATTTTTAAATTAATCTTTGAATATCAAGATAAGTAATTATTACAAATAAAATTAGAAGAAATGCCATACTTATAGCATTAGTTATAATTTCAACTTTCGGAGAAATTGGTTTTTTACTGATTTTTCCAATCAAAATTAACAAAGCTTTTCCTCCATCTAGAGCGGGTAATGGCAAGAGATTAAAAACGGCCAAATTTAAAGATATTAAAGATATTAAGCTTAAGAGAGATTTAATTCCCATTTCTCTAGCTTGAGAAACATAAGAAGCAACTCCTACTGGACCAGAAACCCCGGTAAAATCTCCTTTAGTAAAGATATTAGAAAAAACTTCAATTAAAGCTTGGAAAATATAAACCGAAGTTTGAAGGGACTGCTTAAAAGCAATTCCAGCTGCTTGAAAAAAGGGATATTTAACCATTCCAACTTCTGCTAAGGCAATTCCAATTTTATTATCAACTGGAGTAGCATAGAAAGAAAGTTCCTCGTTATTTCTTTGAACTATAATTTCAATTTCCTTATCATTATTTTGAGAAATAAAATTCTGAACTTCAGTTGTAGTTAAAGGTTTTATTTCCTCTTGAGAAGTCTTGAGCTTTAAAATATAGTCTCCAGCTTTTAACCCAGCGTTTTGTGCTGGAGTATCTTTTAAAGTTTCAACAATTGCCACTCTGATATTTTCAGCAAAATTTTTATTTTCGCTGGTTATAGCTGCTTGAGAACCAGAAGCAAACAAAAACCATAAAATTAAAAAACCTATTAAAAAATTTGTTAAAACTCCGCAAAAAACAATTATTAGTTTTTGCCAAACTGGTTTATAGATAAAAGCTCTATTTTTATCAATTGGTTGGTCTTTTTTATCTGGTAATTCAAATTCTGCTTCATTTTCTCCATAAATTTTTACAAATCCCCCAATTGGCAAAGAATTTAAAGAATAAAGAGTTTCACCAATTTTTTTACTCCAAATTTTAGGAGGCAAACCAATTCCAAATTCTTCAACCCATACTCCAAATTTTTTAGCCGCTAAAAAATGTCCAAATTCGTGGACAATTACTAAAAAACCTAAAATTAAAATAACTATTAATGCTGTAACCATGAGCTATTAAAATCCCTTTAATTCTTCTTCTTTTCTTTTGGAAATCTCAGAAATCTGATTATTAAATTCATCAACTTCTTTTTGCAAAAGCTCAATTAAGCGGTATTTATCATCTTCAGTGATTTCTTTCTGTTCAAATTTTTCTTTAATTTGTTCTCTAACTTCATCTCGACTATTTCTAAATTTGATTTTAAATTCTTCTTCTTTTTGATTAAGCATTTTAATTAAAGTTTTTCTTTTTTCTTCTGTCAAAGGAGGAAAAATAACTTTCAAATTTTTACCCTCTCTTGAGACATTTACTCCCAAATTGCTACCAGTTATAGCTTTTTCAATAATTCCCAGATTGGTTTCGTCCCAAACTTGAACGATCAAAATATTGGGCGGTTGAACAGCAATTGAGGCTAACTCTTTCAATTTCATTTTATTACCATAAGCTTCAACTGTTAAATCTTCAATAATAGCCGGAGAAACCCTGCCGCTTCTTAAAGAATTTAAATCCATTTTAAAGCTTCTAATGATTTCCTGCCAATTTTTTCTAAATTTGCTAATTATTTCGTCCATATATAATATTATACCACAATCTTTAAATTTAAAGTAAAAAGCTAGTTTTTAAAGCTAAAATCTTAGAAGAAAAGCTATTTAAAGGCTTCATTTCAAATTGCGAATTTAGAGCTTTAAAAGCTAAAAGATTGCTATTTATTTCAATATTTCTATTTTTAGTAAGCAAATAAGTATTCCCTATTGTTAGTTTTTGAACAACTTCATCTCTTAAGACAATTTGCCAAATATCCCAAATATTTTCTAACATATTTTGGTACTTTGAAATTAAATAAATTTTATTCGCTTTACTAATTTTTTCTAAAGATAAAACAAGTTTAACTTTCTTTTCAAATTCTTTTAAAATTTCTTGATTAGTTATAAAATCATAAGCCAATCCAATTCTTAGAAAAGAATACCTAGCGATTTTATCAATTAATTTTTCATCGCTTAAATTATTTTTTAATAGTTCTTCTATTTCTTCTTTTTTAGCTAAACCAAAATATATCTTTAATAAACGGGAATAAATAGTTTCTAAAAGCAAATCTGGTTGAGAAGTTATTAAAATAACAATCGAATTTTTGGGAAGTTCTTCTAAGGTTTTTAAAAAAGCGTTTTGAGCTTCAATTGTTAATAAATGAGCGTTATCTATTAAAACTACTTTTTTATCAGAAATTAAGGGAGTAGAATTTAAAAATTTGATAATATTTTTTACTTCATCAATTCCATAAGATTCTTTTTGTAAAAATAAAAAATCAGCATTATTTTTTGAAAGGCAAACTCGACAATTATTGCACCCTCCAAAAATTTTGTTTTCGCAAAAAATTCCGCGAATAAATTCTTGAGCAATTGTTTTTTTGCCAACTTTTTCAGGACCCCAAAATAACAAACTAACTGAGAACAAATTCTTTTTTAAGAAACCATTTAAAATCTTTATTTGATTTTCATAGTCAATAATCATACAACTTTAAACCATTTTAAAGAGCTTTTTTAGCTTGTCAAGTATTTATTTTAATAAAAAATCCCGTAAATTTACTACGGGATAGTTTCGAATTATCTTTATTGATTAACAATATTATTATATTTTAAAAATAAAATAATAAGAAATAAAAAAAGCCTGCGCTTTAAAGCGCAGGCATATAGAAACCTATGGTTCACTCTGCAACTCAAGAATTTCTTGCAGAGTGAACCCTAGGGGTCTTGAACTCTCGGCCCATTCACTTCCACCATTAGGTGGGAAGAGTCGTGGGAGACACAAATTCATTGTGTCTCCTTTATAGACAAAGGAATCTTTTTCTGGCTTGCTCAAACCCCCAAACCCGATGACTATTCCTAACTCATTTAATGCCTCAAATTCTTTGCTACAAGACTCATGAGGCCACGAAATTGAGTAGACACGAATAGCCATATTTTCATATATTTCGTCTATAGACTGTTTTAAGTCTTTGTACAAAAAATCGCGGGTTTCAAATCCGAACTGACGATGAGATTCCGAATGGGTTCCGAAGCTAAAGAATCCGGAACTCTTCGCAACCCTAAAACTTTCCCAGCAAGAGTCATCTTTGCATTTAGAACTTTCTGAGCCCCCCATGTTCCACGTCCAAATGAAAGACTCTATATGGGGCTTATACCCGTATCTTTCCTCTAATTCTGTAAATTGTTTAATAATACTCTCATTAGACGATAAAGACGTATTACCGGAATCTGTTGTTAATACAACAGACCTTTTTGGGAGATCAAGCCAACCCTCCACAAACCCTCTTAATTCATGAATAGTCACAAAGTGATACTCATTTTGCATCAAGTAGCTAATCTGGTTATAAAAAGCCTCGGGGCTTAGGGAATAAGCCCCACCATACATATTATAGTTATTCCCGTGTAACTCAAACGCGACTACTCTACTAGCAACCCCAAACCTTGCTATATCATTATATAATTTCCCCCAATAATCATCAGTCAGATAGTACTCTTGGATGTCTCCATATTCTTCCATTAAACCCCTTATCCTTTGCCTCTGGGCTTCAAATATGGGAGTCGGGGTAGATGTGGACGTAAAAGTCGGGGTAGGTTCAAGGGTTGCTGTTGAAGAAAAAGTAAAGGTTGAGGTTACAGCCGGGATCCTTGTCTCAATAAAAATCTGTTCTTTCTCTACAGGGTTATAGTTATCCATAATAACTTCACCCTTACTTATGCATCCATTTACAATTAAGGTAAAACACACCGTCAACACAAACATTAACATTAAAAACAACACATTTTTCTTTTTCCTTTTCATCTTATCCTCCTTGCCTCTGTTGAATAACAGAAGCACTAAAAATTTTATTTTTTTATTTTAAAGAACTATTATATTATAGCATAAAAATAATAAAAAATCAAGAGTTAAATAATCTTGATTTTAATTAAAAGAATTTATTATTTGAAAGTTTGTAAAGATCTCTTATAAAGTTCCAAATTATCCAAAATAATGCCGGTTCCTTTGGCTACGCATAATTGAGCTTCATCAGAAACATAAGCCGGGACTCCAATGTTTTTATAAATAATTTCATCAATATTTCTTAAAAGAGATCCACCGCCTGTTAAAATCATTCCTTTTTCAATAATATCAGCTGATAATTCTGGAGGAGTATCGCGCAATACATTTTTAATTGCTTGGATTATTTCTTTAAGCTGTGGCTGGATTGCTTCAGCTATATCGTTCGAAGAAACTTCAATATCTCGCGGAAGACCAGAAACAATATCTTGGCCTTTTACTTTTGTAACTTCTTTTTCCTTTTCAGAAAGCGGCAGGGCGCTGCCTATTTCAATTTTTAGTTGTTCCGCTGTTACATCGCCTATTGAAAAATTATATTTTTTCTTTAGAAAATCGCTGATAGCATTATTCATTGCATCACCTGCTATCCTTATTGAATTCCAGGAAACGATTCCTCCCAAAGAAATAACCGCAATTTCGGTTGTCCCACCTCCAATATTAATAATCATATTACCCGAAGCATTATTAATTGGAATTCCAGCTCCTAAAGCAGCTAATACTGGTTCTTTAACAATGTAAGCATTTTTAGCCCCTGCTTCACGAGCTGCGTCAATAACTGCTTTTTGTTCAGTTGAAGTACTACCAGCTGGAACTGAAATTACTACATCGGGTTTTATAAAATTCCAAAAACCGCAAGCTTTATTTATAAAATATCTTAAAATAGCTTGAGTTACTCGGTAATCAGCTATTACTCCTTCTCTTAATGGCCGATAAACTATAATATCGCTAGGAGTTTTGCCTAACATTTCTTTAGCTTCTACACCAATTGCTAAAACCTTATTATCTGGTTGAGAAACTGCTACTACTGAAGGCTCGTTAATAATAATTCCCTTTTGAGGAACAAAAACTAAGGTAGTGGCTGTTCCCAAATCTATTCCTAATTTTTTAACTGGCATAAAAAATTATAAAATATTTTTTAATTTTTTACAATTAATAACCTAAATTGCGATATTGGCAAAAAGAACAATCACTACTAGGATCTGGCAAAGGAGAATTTAAAACTTCAGCTATCTCTTTAAGAGTTTGGCTAACTAATTCTGGTTTAGTTTTTATTTCTTCAATTTCAACTTTAAATCCCAAAGGATTATTAAAATCTAAATTATAAGGATCTAAATACCAATTTGCCAGATAAGCCAAATTTGTGGTTTTTAGATTAAGATTTTTTAAATTATCATTGTTCATTAAAAGATAGGTATAAACATTCATTTGAAAAATATGGTTTTTATTTATTTCCTTTAAGGGAAATCCCCTAGTCTTGTTATCCAAGGGAACAATACTTCCATCGTCTAGAATTAAAGCATCATCTAGCATTCCTTCAAGTTTTAAATCCAAATCTTTCAAATAAACAGATAGTTTTTTCGATCTTAGAAAAGAAATTAAACTTTGATCTTGTAATAATTTTGCTGGCAATTTATTTGCTAATAATGGCGGAATCTCGTTTTTACCTCTATAATAATCGAAATATTTTTTTAAAATATTGTCAATACCAGTAGGAACAGTTGAAAAAGGAGAAGAGGGGCGATTTATTTTTTCTTTAATTTTAAAATAAAAACACCTGGGACATTCTAAATATAAATTTAAAGAAGTTGCCGAAAGAGTATACATAAAATTTATTTTTTAATTATAGATATTTTATTTGGCTGAAAAATTGGTTTTTAAATAATTCAAAATAACATTAACATCTCCGTGAAGATCTATAGAATTTAAAAGAATAATAGCAATTGGTCTTTTTTGACCATTAAAATCAACCTCAAAAGCAGCTACGATAGTTTTCCCAGCCTCAGGGGTTTCACCTATCTTTCCCCCAATAAAACCATCTTTTTCAAAATTATTAAAATTTCTTAAATTAGTCAATTGAGAATTATAGGGACTTTCTTCAAAATTTCCATTAGTTAATTTTAAAATAAAACTTCGATTATTATAAAGATATTTTAAAAGCAAAAATAAGTCTTGAGGAGTTGAAATATTATTTTTTGAAATGCCCGAGGGATCTTCGAAGCTACTATTGGTCATTCCAATCGATTTAGCCTTATTATTCATTAATTTTATAAAATAATCTCTGCCAGTAAAATTAGCCAAAGCTTCAGCTGCTTCGTTTGAAGATTCTGATAATAATAATTTAAGTAAATCGTAAACAGATATCTTTTGATTTGGCTGAAGTCTGGGAATAGTGGTCTCAATTAAAGATTGCGGATCAACTATTATTTGTTTATCTAAATTAATATATTCAGTAGCAACCAAAGCAGTTATTAACTTTGAAATAGAGGCTATTGGAACTTTACTTTCTGAATTTTTTTCAAGAAAAACAAAATTGCTTTTTAAATCTGCAACTAAATAATTATTAGCAGAAATAACTGGTTTCTTGTATTGATAGCTAAAAGCATCCTTTTCAAAATCTTTTTCCAAAACTAAAACCGGTATCCCGATTTTAACTCTATCATAAAGTTCTTTAGCATCTTCATTTGACAATCTAATGCAACCTCCGGAATAATTGGAGTCTACGCTTGTTCCATCTGGATAATATGGCCAGCCATGAATAAAAAAGTTTCCTTCAAACTGCATGCTAAAAGGCATATAAACATTTCCAAAAGTTGAAAAGTGATTTATTTCTTTGGTGCCAATCTTATAAATTCCAGCGGGCGTTTCCCACCACGAACCTTCTTTTCCTTTGGATAAAATATTATACTTTTGTTTTACTATACCTTTCTCATAAAAAATTAATTCCATAGAAGTCAAATCTGCTTTTATGAAATCAGCTTTTTGATTTATTAAATCCTCCTCTACTTTTTTAAAATATTCAAAATCTATAACGCTCATTAAGGGATTAAAGCTATTCATTATAAGATTGTTATCAAAACCGGATGTCTGGGGCAAAATTAAATTATAATTATAGACTTCATCTTTGGAATAAAAAATATAAAAACCAATTGCTAAAATAATTATTATGGGAATAGCAAAAGCTGTTTTTTTATCTAATTTTAAATTTTTAAAAAATAGTTTTAATTTAACTTGAAAATAAGCAAGCTCTACCGTTATCTTACTCCAACCTTTTTCAATTAAAGATTTTTCTATTTGAGAAAAAGGAATATTGTTATTTAAACTCTTTTCTAAAAAATTATTTAATTCTCTTGCCATTTCTATTATTTTTCTTTGCCTTTATTTTCTAAACGGCTTGCTAAATTTTTGACTCGTGGAGTTTGGAATTTAACATTTTGAGGCTTTATTACTTTTTTCTTTTCAACTTTATATTTTCGATTATTTCTTTTTGCCATAAATTTATCTTTTATAGTCTATCACTTTTAAATAACTTTTAAAATACCCCGGTTATGCTAATATAATAAAGTATGACAAAGAAAAATATCGGAATTAGAATTTTGATTTTAACTATTCTAATAATTGGCTTTTCAATTTTTCTTTCTTTTAAATCTCAACCGCCCCAAAACCAAGAAAACCCCAATCAAGATTCTAGTCCCAACCAAGATAATTTAATAGATTCTCAAGCTGTTAATATTTACCCTTTAGTTTTTAACGAAATTATAACTAATCCTAATTTTGATAATTTTCAAAATTCTACTTCAACTTCTGGAATATTTATAGTTTATCCAAATTCTAATTTAGAAAAAATAGTAGCTGATTTAAAAAAGGAAGGGATCTTAGTAAATGATTTTTATTTTTATTGGCAGCTTTTAGCAAGCGGCACTACCCAAATTCAACCCGGAGGCTATGCGGTTGATAAACCAATGGATCCAATAATACTATCTCAGATTTTAACCTCAGAGCCTGATCTTTTATGGATTACGATTCCCGAAGGACTTCGAAAGGAAGAAATAGCTTTTAAAATTGCTGAAGTCTTAAATTGGAATGAAGACCAAATTAAACGCTTTATAATTTATAACAATAATAATCAAGATTATAAAGAAGGAGTTTATTTCCCAGATACTTATTTAATACCTAAAAATGAAGAGCCGGAAAAAACAGCTCAAAGATTAATTAATAAATTTCAAGAGAAAATTTCTCCCTTTAATGAAGAATTAACGAACCAAAATATAAGCTGGTTGACTGTTTTAAAATTAGCTTCGATTATCCAAAGAGAAGCTGGTTCTGAAAAAGAAATGTCCTTAATTTCTGGAATTTTATGGAATAGGCTTGATAGCAATATGAATTTAGAAGTTGACAGTAGCTTGCAATATATCAAAGGAACTAAAGATAATTGGTGGCCACAGGTTACTCCTCAAGATAAACAATTAGATTCCCCTTATAATACTTTTAAATACAAGGGTCTGCCGCCAACTCCAATTTCTAATCCAGGATTAGAAGCTATCAAAGCAGCTATTTATCCCCAAAATACTAATTGTCTTTTCTATTTTCATAAAGATAATATAATTTATTGCTCAAAAACCTACAAAGAACATCAACAAAAAATTGAAGAAATCTTATTAGACAAAATAAATGGCGAAATAATTTCTATTTTAGAAAATTCTTTAATAGTTGACTCAAATGGTAAAATAATAACTATTGAAATCTTTAATGATACTGAAATTACTAACGCGCAAAGCCAAAAGTTAACTTTTGAAAATTTCAAAATAGGCCAAAAATTGGAAGCCTTAGGTGAATTAAACCAAGATATTTTAAAAGCTGATAAATTAATTATTAATAACTAAATGATTACTAAAGAAATTATCAAAAATGAATTTTGGGCGAAATCAATTAAAGAAAGCTTACAGATTTTAGAAACGCAACAAACTGGTTTGACAAATGAAGAAGCATTAAAAAGAACTAAAATTTTTGGAGAAAATGTCTTATCAACTAAAAAATCTCGTAACGGATTTTCGATATTTTTGGAACAATTTAAGAATCCTTTGATTGGAATTCTAATTTTAGCAGGAATTATTACTATAACAACTAAAGATTATTTAGACGCTGGTTTTATTTTTTTAGCAACTTTAATCAATGCTTTTTTGGGATTTTATCAGGAAAACAAAGCAGAAAAATCTTTAGAAAAATTGCAATCTTATTTAGAAGAAAAAGTTTTAGTTATCAGAAGTGGTGAAGAACAAAAAATAAATATTAAAAATCTTACTATTGGAGATATTATTTATCTTTCAAGTGGTTCAAAAATTCCTGCTGATTGCCGTTTAATTACTGAAATTGATTTAACAGTTGACGAATCAATTTTAACTGGAGAGTCATTGCCAGTTGAAAAAAATCTTGAAATTTATCCTGTTGACACTCCTTTATCAGAAAGAAAAAATATGGTTTATAAAGGAACTAGTGTGGTTGATGGAAATGCTAAAGCTGTAGTAACTGGTATCGGCCAAGATACTGAATTTGGGAAAATTGCTTCTTTGCTCATTGAAACTAAACCAGAAGCAACTCCTCTTCAAAAACAAATAAATAAACTTTCAATTGGAATAAGCATAGCTATTGCTGTTATTGTAGTTTTAATATTTGCTATAGGAATTTTAAATAATTATCAGCTTTTCGATATGTTTTTAATAAGCGTAGCTATAGGAGTCGGTTCAATTCCGGAAGGACTGCCAATAGCTATGACTGTTATTTTGGCAGTAGGAGTTGAAAGACTAGCAAAGAAAAAAGCAATTGTTAAAAAATTAGTAGCTGCTGAAACTTTGGGTTCAGTAACTACTATTTTAACTGATAAAACCGGAACTTTGACTCAAGCCAAAATGAACATTATTCATCTTTTGCCAGTTTTTAACAACAATTTAATATTTAAAGATAAAGACAATTTTGAAAATTTAAAGGTTTTAACTCAAGAACAAAAAAATCTTTTAACTTTAGGACTTTTAAATTGCGATGTGGCTATTTCTCAAACTAACGGAACTCTTCATTTAGAATATAGTGGAAAACCATTAGAAGTTTCAATGGTTAAAAATGCGCTTAATTGGAAAATTTCTTATAAAAACCTAAAAAATTTTTATAAACCAATTATAGTTTTACCTTTTAATTCGCGAGATAAATTTTCTGCAATTTTTATTAATCAAAACAAAAAACTAAACCAAACTTTGAACGAACCAGAGGGTAATTATCTTAGCTTTTTAGGAGCTCCTGAAATACTTCTTTCTTACACTAATATTGATCGCCAACAATACTTTAAAATTATGGAAACAATAGATGAGTTAGCTAATAATGGCGAAAGAGTTTTGGCAGTAGCTTATAAAAACACAGAAAATAAAGAAATTACTAATAGAAAACAGGTTTTGGAAGAACTAAATAATTTAAAATTTGCTGGCATTATTTCTTTTTCTGATCCTTTAAGGCCAGGAGTTAAAGAATCTTTAATTAACACTCAAAATTTAGGAGTAAATACCATAATTGTTACCGGAGACCATAAAGGGACAGCAATAGCTACTGCTAAAAAATTAGGCTGGGAGATTAAAAATGATGAAGTAATTGAGGGAAAAGATCTTAAAAAAATATCTGATGAAGAATTGCCTTATACAATTAAAAAATACAAGATTTTTGCCAGAGTTTCTCCTGAAGATAAATTAAGAATTGCTAAAAATTTTAAAAAAGCGCACGAAATAGTAGCTATGACTGGTGATGGCATTAACGACGCTCCGTCTTTAAAAGAAGCAGATATTGGTATAGCAGTTGGAGATGCTACTGATGTTACTAAAGAAGTTGCTGATTTAATTTTGCTTGATAATAATTTTAAAACCATTAGCAGAGCTATTAGGGAAGGAAGAAAAATTTTCTTAAATATCAGAAAAATTGTCACTTATTTTTTAACCGATTGTTTTGAAGAAGTAATATTAATTAGCGGAGCTTTATTCTTGAATCTTCCTTTGCCATTAAACGCTTTGCAAATTCTATTTATTAATTTTTTTGAGGATAGTTTTCCAGCAATTGGTTTTGCTTTTGAAAATTTAGATAATCCTCAAAAAAAAATAGAAACTAAAAAAATTTTTGACAAAGAAGTAAGAATGATTATTTTTGTTAATGGCATTGCCCTAACAATTTTCTTATTAGGTTTTTATTGGTATATTTTAAATATAGGAATTAATGAAGAAATAGCCAGAACAGTTATTTTTACCGCAGTGGCAACAACTACCTCAATATTTTCTCTATCTTTGAGAAGTTTAACAATTAGTATTTTTAAATACAATCCTTTTTCGAATAAATATTTAAATATCGGCGTTTTAATAGCAATGATAATGACTATTTTAGCAATTTATTTAAAACCTCTAAATATCTTATTCAATACAGTTCCTTTGCCTTTTAATTGGTTTATTTTAGCGGTTACTATTACTCCTGCTGTTGAAATTTTAATTATAGAAGTAATAAAGTTTTATTTCAGAAAAAAATAGCTAATTAAGAAGCTAATAATCCCCCATCAATATAAATTGTTGAGCCGGTTAAATAACTTGCCTCTTCGCTTGCTAAAAACACTGCTAAACTAGCTACTTCTTCTGGTTTTCCAAACCTTTTAAGAGGAATAGAATTTAAAATTCTTTGTTTTTCTTCTTCGGCTATATTTTTCGTCATATCGGTCTCTATTGCTCCTGGAGCAATGGCATTAACTGTAATATTATATTGAGCCAATTCTAAAGCTAAAGTTTCGGTTAAAGCCTTAACCCCTCCTTTAGAAGCTGCATAATGAGCGCTTTGAGCCAATCCCTTACCAACTTCACCCGAAGCAATTGAAGAAATATTAATTATTCTTCCCCAATTGTTTTGTTTCATTAAAAAAGCAGCTTTTTGAGCGCATAAAAATTGCCCCCTTAGATTAACGCTTAAAACTTTATCCCATTCTTCTTGGGTTATTTCCAAAAATGGTTTAGAAAGTAAAATTCCAGCATTATTTACTAAAATATCTAATCTTTTATAAATATCAAAAACTTGATCAAAAACTTGATCAATTTCAGTCTTATTTATCACGTCAAGTTTATAAGCCCGAGCTTCAAAACCTAAATCTAATATCTCTTGAGCTGATTTTTGAACTTCTTGAAAGTCAATATCAGTTAAAATAACTTTTGCCCCAGCTTTAGCTAAAGCCAAGGAATGAGCTTTACCCATACCTTTGGCAGCTCCAGTAACTAAAGCAACTTTATTTGCTAAATCGAACATAATTTTTATAAAAATTAATTATTTAAAATTATACCATAAGATATAAATTTTAAATATTAAGTACAAAACTGAAAGCTTGTAAAAAAATAAATCAATATTAGATTTTATTAAAAATTTGTTAATTAGGCTTAAATTGCTTATTATTTAAATTATTTAGGCTTTTTATTTATTTTCTCATTTTGCCTTCTTTTTTGAGCCTCTCTTACTTCTTTTTCATCCATTCCAAAATGATGAGCAATTTCATGCCACACCGTATTTTTAACTAATTCTTTTAAATCAATTTCACTAGTAGCCGCTGATTCTAAAGGAATTTTGAAAATTGTAATTTTATCCGGCAAAACCCAAGAGTAATTAACTCTTTTTATTTGAGGGACACCTTCGTATAAACCAAAAAGCGTTAATCCTTTTCTAAGATTTATTTTTTTTCTTTGGGCTTCAGTTGGTTCATCCTCAATAATAATTGACACGTTTTCTAATTTTTCTAAAAATTTTTCAGGAATTTCCGCTATTCCTTCTTTAACAATTTCTTCAAATTTTTCTGGTGATAAATGGTTCATTTAAAATTTTTGATAAATATTACAAATTCTCCTTTTTCTAATTTTGGATCTTCAAAAAATTGCTCTAATATTTCTTGGGGTTTACCTTTAATAACTTTTTCATGAATTTTAGAAATCTCACTTACTAAAACTACATAGATATTTGGAAAACTGAAGGCTAAAAATTCTAAAGTTTTTGTTAAGCGGTGAGGGGCTTCGTAGCCAGCTAACCAAAAATTATTATTTTTTGAAATTTCAATAAAATTAGCCAGGTCCTTTTTCTTTTTTGGCAAAAATCCTACAAATAAAAATTTATCAATTCTTTCGCCAGTTAAAGCAATTGCCGAAGTAATCGCGCTTGGCCCAGGAATAGAAATAATATTAATTCCTTGAGATCTAACCTTGTCAATAAGTTCTGAACCAGGATCAGAAACCCCAATGGTTCCAGCATCAACCATAAAAGCCGCATCTTGGTTTTCTAATAATTTTAAAATAAATGGAATTTGATGGTTTTTATTAGCTTCAGTATAGGAAACTAATTTTTTGTTAGCGATTCCAAAATAATTTAAAATTTTTAAACTATGGGTTGGCCTTTCACAAATTATAATTGGAACTTGTTTCAAAATTTCTAAAGCCCTAAAACCCAAATCTTTTAAATTTCCTATGGGAGTTGCTACCAAGTAAAGATTTTTCATAT